>Ga0209576_1000061_pt1 | contig 100727 bp, 87 predicted proteins | sample SaaInlV_DNA_135m_FD_184686 | JGI IMG/M metagenome (GOLD analysis project Ga0209576, IMG submission 184686) | Marine microbial communities from expanding oxygen minimum zones in the Saanich Inlet - SI075_LV_DNA_135m (SPAdes) (version 2) | ecosystem: Environmental > Aquatic > Marine >... | reverse complement strand
CCGTAAGTTTGCTCCTCTATCTGCGGTGGATCAGAGGGAGTGAAGGTGGGTCAGTTTGAATGAGCACCAACAGTAGGTGGGTCAACTTTGTGAGCACTGGGTGGGTCAATCTTTGTGAGCGCTAAAGTCTTTCTGGGCATTCCGCTCTCTATATAATGTGCACGATGAGTGATATGCTGATTTCTATACTGCTCAGGCATCAATGTTTCTACTGACAACCCCATCAGCTCTCCCGACTCATACCCAAAAATCCGATCAAGAGCACTATTAGACTGAATGATCTGGCCCTTACGGTCAGCAATCAGCATTCCGCTTGGGGAAGACTCAAAGACCTGCAGTAACTCATCTGTCATCTCATTCAGTGATTGTGCTAACTGATAGGTCTCTTGATCGAACAGCTCTGAATTCAGGTCGGCACGGGCTGAATGGTCTCCTTTACGGATTTTATCTGCTATCGCTGCCAGATACTGCAAGGGACGACTCATATGCTTGGCAATATAGTAGGCAAAAAGTATCCCTATAACGGTGATCAAGGCCAGCAACAAGGCAAGTTGATTTCTTAATTCAAGATAAGGTTTGTAGACCTCTGCCTGGTCCATTTTGATCAACAAGCCCCAATGAGGGTTTGAAAGATATGTTGTTACTGCAATAACAGGAACCTCCCTATAATCAACGGTATCTTCATGAAAGCCTGCTTGTCCTGCAAGTGCACGAATAATCGGGATATCGGTACGGTCTGCAGGAACGGTCCTTTTCAGGGCGGCCTCCGCATCAAAACGTAGTGGTGTAAGGAAACGTGCATCTCCGTTCTCTAACTGCTCAGCAAAAAGCGATTCTCCACTCTCCCCTAACCCGGCATAGCTGGAGGCTATATGAGAAAGTTCTACACCATTACTCATAATATGAAGTGAGCCAATAATCTCTTGATCTAGCAGTAGCGGTTTATGGAGATGGATCGAGAGCTTGCCACCGCTATCCATTTCAGCATTCCAATGGTTTAACTCAAAATGTCTTTTCATTCCACCCACACGATCAGGTAGGGTTGATACAACCACTCGCCCCTCTCTGTTCAGTACCGAGATTTCAGTAAAATCAGGCATTGAATTCTGTGCATCTTGCACATCCTTGAGCATCCTGTTTAGATGCTCCTGAGAGTGTTTTTGCTGATAGGCTTGAAGGGATATTCGAAGCTGAGTACGACTAGCCACTAATGCCAAACGCTCTTTACTTCGCTCAACAAAGGTCTTTACACGTAGTTTCTGTATCTCTGCAACAGACAAGAGATGTGCATGAAAGTCCTTTTTTAGTTGCTCTTTGAAGCTTCCGAGTGCGGTGATGGTTATGATCGTAGCGACAACAACCCCAAACAACACAAGCATTTTGGTTGTGCGCTTTTGAATACCAATATGTTTATTGGTAGTAGATATTTTCTCCCCCCGGACAGTATCCACATTAACTCCAATTCTGCAGGTGTATTGATAGTAGACTGGATGACATCTCAACGTCCAGTAACAATACACTCAACAATGCCAAAATATCATCTATTTGACCGCTTATATTTAGAAGTAAGGACTGGTAGACCCTCTCTTTACAGGACTGTATAAGGAATCTCATCTGCCGGTAGGGCAAATATATACAGATTCATTAGATCAAATAACCCACTGCGGCCCCTCTTTTTTAAGAGAGCACTTTATCTAACTCTTTCAGTAAGCTTTTTGTCAACCCCTCAACCTGCTCTAAATCCTCTTTATAATAGGCATCACAGACACCTCTTGCCTTTTCCGTCAGCACTGAAAAACCAAATGCACCACCACTTCCCTTAATCGAATGTGCAATATTATCGGCTTTCAACCAGTCTCTCCTGAACAGTGCCTCAGTTAACTCTAGCTTATATTGTTCTAACTCACTGTTGAACATTGTTACCAACTCTTCATCTCCCTGAAACGCCTCAAGCATTTGGGGCGTTTCAGGGACTTCAGCAGCTAGGTGCTTCTGCAGTATCTTAACCAGATCCTCATTATTAAATGGCTTTGCTATATAGCCATTACATCCTGCATCATAAAAGGCTTTCTTATGCTTCTCCATTACATTAGCAGTCAGAGCAATAATAGGCGTAAAACAACCGAGTGAGCGAAGCGTGGTCGTCGCTTCAATGCCTCCCATTACAGGCATCTGCATATCCATTAAAATCAATTTAAAATGAAAACGGTTCGCCAGCACAGCTTCTATTGCCTCCTGACCATTCACTACCAAAGTTACTGTAATCCCCATCTTCTCGAGTAAACGGCGAGTCAATATTTGAAGCGATGGAGTATCTTCAGCAACCAATACATCACCTTCAAAGAGTACGGCTTGGTTCATCCTGGCTTTAGATTGGCTGTAATGGGTAACAGGAATTTCTGTGACCTTATAGGGGAGAGTCACTTCAAAGGTTGAACCCTTACCCTCTACACTGGAAACTTCTATTTTCCCCCCCATCATTTCAGCAAGGTTATGAGAAATCGAAAGCCCTAAACCCGTTCCTCCAAAACGTCTGGAGATTGAGCTGTCAGCCTGAGTAAAACGGTCAAAGAGGTACTCCATCTGCTCTGAGGACATCCCTATACCGGTATCCGATATTTTAAAATGCAGCCGCTCATCAGTAGAGAATACAGACAGTACGACTTCCCCATTCTCTGTAAATTTGATAGCGTTACCAAGCAAGTTAATTAAAATTTGCTCGATACGAGGACCATCTCCAATCAATTGATACCTTTCAGGTTGCGTATACTTGACCTGAAAACCATTTCCTGCGTCCTGAGCCTTCTGCTGTAGCATTTTATAAACACTCAAAACAAGAACACCTAAGTCATAGGGAGCCTCTTCAATAGTGAATTTCCCAGATTCAATTTTTGACATATCCAGTATGTCATTCACCAATACCAGCTGATTTCGACCTGCGTGCTCTACATCACTCACAATTCCCTTAAGCTCATCCATATTAATTTCATCGGGTGGCCCGCTTAAGGTATCTGACAATAAACCCGCATTACCAAGAATCGTAGTCAGTGGTGTGCGCAGCTCATGACTCATCGAGGCTAAAAAGTCATCTTTTGCATCCATTGCTCTCTGCAGTTGATTTTCGGATTCAACCTCATACGTAACATCCCGTACCATCCCTTTTGAGAAAACAGGATGCCCACTATCTGAATATTCGCTAACACCTCGTTCAAGTACCCATTTGATACGACCATCAGCCATTAACAGCCGATGTTTAACCTCATACGGTTTTCTATTCTCAAGTGAATTTGTGTAGGCATCATTCACTAAGTCTCGATCATCCGGGTGAATCACATTTAAAAATGCTTCATAAGTAGCCTCAAATAGATTTTGATCAATCTCAAATATTCTGTAAACTTCATCTGACCAGAGCAAATCATTGGTAGCCAGATCCAACTCCCAGCTTCCAATATGACCAATTCTTTCTGTCTCCTTCAACAGCTGCTCACTGGCCGCAACCACTCTATTTGCAGTTCGGATTCTGCGATTGGTAAATGCCATCATCAACATAGAACCAACCATAAATGAGAACAAAATAGTCACTGTAAATATGACCTTAACTTCAGAAGGTGTGTAGCCACTGAGTAATGAGAAGCCAAACCACTTATCATAGATACGGTCATACTCATTACTATCCCGTACCTTTTTAATTCCCTGATTGACAAGATCAAGCAGTTCTCTGTTCCCCTCTTTTACAGTCATTGACCATGTAAGTGTCCGCAAAGGCTCACCTACAATCTTAACTTTGTCAGCCAAACGTAATTTCTGGGCGTAATATTCTACGATCTGTTTGGGATAGACATAGGCATCTACTCCTCCAGAGGCCAGTGCATAAAGCCCTTCAAGCGGCGTCTCAACCACACTGCACTCAATATCAGGAAAATTCATTAGATAGATATGGCTAATGTGATTTCTCACACAGGCAACCTTTTTCCCATTCAGGGATTGAATATTGTGGATATCTAACCGCTGAGGTTGCACAAAGATGGTCTCTGGCATCTCAATAATGGGGATAGAAAAATCAAGATACCCCTCACGCTCAGCGGTATAACCTGTATCATGAATCAGGTCTGTCTCCCCTGAATCCAGCCACTGCAGAACCTGAGTCCATTTTGGAGAATGAAGACGTCTTACCTCTACCCCCATTTCTCTCAAGACTGCATCGGAGAGGTCACGCCCGAAACCGATCAATTCACCTTGTTCATCCAGGTTATTAATGGGTGGAAAATTATTACTAGAAGCAACAGTTACTGTTTTTACCCCCGTCTCTGTCGTAGCCCCAGTAGCGCCAGACATCCATGACACAAAAAACAGAATCAGAGGTATGGTTGTGCGAATAATGGAAGAAGACATAGAAAATAGTAAAGTTGCATTAACTGTCTCAGAACTCTCACTCTGGCCCAAGGCAGTTGTTCATGACTTATTCAGGGGTTCCTAAGTTAAATATTTATGACATAGACTGACCAGCACTACTGGCTTTATCGTATCTATTTGCACTATACGTATAACCAGTGACTAGACGCAAGATAAACATCTAAAATACGCGCATAAAAATATAGCGTAGAGTGTGTTTGTCATTCCGTTACCCAGTACTTCGACAATATAGGAAGACTCTGAAACCGTTCAGGGGACTCGCTAATCAGAAATTTTAGAGCCATCTCACTCAAACCATAGTAATATTTACGTTACCCCTTCGTGGGCCTCTTTTTTAAGTAATAGCTGACTATTTAAATTAAGATAACAACATGATTTTATTGTACAAAAATACCCATCAATCATACTTTTTAGTAGTCTCTTTTTTTGAACACTATTTCAAACCCGACCTAACCGTGGAGTTTTAACTGATGAATGACATCAATTCCAACCAGTACCTGATCAAAGACGAGCCATATTACGAGGCCCAGAGCGATGAAGTCGCCCTCTACGAGGCTGCTTATGCATCACGACTGCCCGTGATGGTCAAAGGACCCACCGGTTGTGGTAAGTCCCGTTTTATCGAATACATGGCCTGGAAGCTCCAGAAGCCACTGATTACCGTAGCCTGTAATGAGGATATGACTGCCTCAGATCTAGTCGGTCGTTATCTGCTGGATGCCAACGGCACCCGCTGGCTGGATGGTCCACTGACTGTGGCTGCCCGTGTCGGTGCGATCTGTTACCTCGATGAGATTGTTGAGGCCCGTCAAGATACTACCGTGGTGATCCACCCCCTGACTGACCATCGTCGCACTCTGCCTCTTGACAAGAAAGGAGAGTTGATCGATGCGCACCCCGATTTTCAATTGGTAATCTCTTATAACCCAGGCTACCAGAGCCTGATGAAGGATCTAAAACAGTCCACCAAACAGCGTTTTACCGGACTTGATTTTGACTACCCTTCTGCCAAACTGGAGATGGAGATCGTCTCTAAAGAGGGGAATATCGACAGTGAAACGGCCGCTAAACTGGTACAAATTGCCGAGACCGCTCGCAACCTCAAGGGACATGGTCTCGACGAGGGTATCTCAACCCGCCTGCTCACCTATGCTGCTAATTTGATGAATCAAGGGGTCGAGGCAAAGTCTGCCTGCCGCATGGCACTGGTGCGCCCGATCACTGACGATGCTGACATCCGTGAGACCCTGGATCACTCAGTTGATGCAATCTTTGGATAAACCCAAAGAATACAATACAATATAATTATTGATGTTATTTATCAATGAGATATAGAAAGGTTCTCAAGCCATGAACGAAGAAGAGCTGCAGGCTTATCGGGAACAGCTACGCTGCAAATTCCCCATCATCGACGAACACTTTGAAGACTTTATCAAGGATGCACTGCGTCACCTCTCAGCAGAGGCAATAGAGGCCTACCTGAAGGGCGCCTCTACCGTCTGCATGATCGGTCGTGGTGTTGAGCCGGTACTCATCTTTCTGGAGGAGATGCCGGAGATGGCGGAGCGCGTGAGTGAAAATATCATCCAGAAAACGGCTGATCAGGTCTGGATCATGTCACGCTCCCCCAATGGCAACGCCATCCCCTCCTTCCTCAACTCACTGAATGAGGTGACCCGTTGTCTGCCTACTGAAGATCAGATGGATGAGTATCTGGATTTGGTCAACCATTTGGCAGAGGAGACCGCAGGGTCAATCCATGGTCACCACACCACTTTCCCTAGCCCCAGCCTGCCGGAGTTTTTGCAACGCGCCCCCTACCTGTTACACCAGGTATCGGTCAGTGGACTGCTGAACTGGGCCAATTACGGTATCAAGTACTACATCAACCACCCTGAACGTCAGAAAGAGTATTTCTCACTAGAGACCGCCGACAGCAAGGCGATGCTGATGAAGGAGCGTAGCGGCACACTGTTTATCGACAGCGAACGCGAACTTGACCTCTACATGCGCGCAATGTGGAATGACCCGGAACAGTTGGTACCCTATTCTCGTGGCTACAATCCCTACGAGAAACTGCGTCCCTACTACACCGCAGATGGTATCCGTGTACCGGATAGCTACGAACCGCTTAACGAGATTAGCGGCATGGATCGCTACCGCGCGGTGCTGGGGCATATCGCCGCACACCGCGAGTGGACCCAGGGAATCATTGCTGATAACTTCAGCCCCTTCCAGCGCCATACCGCTGAGATGTTGGAGGACTCCCGCGTCGAATATCTATTGATGCAGCGCTACCCCGGCCTACGCAGGCTGTTTCTTGCCCTCCACCCCTCCCCCGTTGAGGGAAGCTGTGACCATGAGAATGAATCCTGCATTCGTCACCGTACCGCCATGCTCTCGCGTGCGATTCTCGACCCGAATCATGACTACCAGAGTGAGGTGATCAATGACTTTGCCCAACGATTCCATCAATTGATGGAGTCCGGTGACCACTCCACACAGAAGGCGGCCTCGCTCGGATCGCTGTTTGTGGCCAAAACCCGTCTTCAACAGGATCAACTCCCGAATATCCGTTTTGAAGATACCGAGATCAGTTACCGCGATGACAACCGTCTGATGTGGCAATATATTGAGGATGGCGACGAAGAGGAGCTGTTTGAGGAGAAACGCAAATTCTCTGAGGAGGATGAGGTCGATGGCCTACCCCCTCGCCACTATAAGGAGTGGGACTACAACAGTAAATCCTACCGCCCGGACTGGGTCACCCTGTATGAGGCCAAACACCCTGCTGGTGATGCCAGAAAAATTGATGAACTGTTAGAAAAACATCAGGGGCTGGTAAAGCGGATGAAACAGATCCTCGATCTGTTGAAGCCTCAGAACTTTGTGCGTATCCGCTACCAGGAGGAGGGGTCCGAGCTGGATCTCGATGTGGCGATCCGCTCACTGATCGACTTCAAGAGCGGCTCTACCCCGGATTCACGTATCAATATGGACCACCGCAATGATGGGCGTGACATCGCTGTGATGTTATTGATCGACCTCTCGGAATCCCTGAATCAGAAAGCAGCAGGATCTGAACAGACTATTCTCGAACTGTGCCAGGAGGCGACCTCACTACTCTCCTGGACCATCGAGCAGCTCGGTGATAAGTTCGCCATCGCTGGTTTCCACTCCAACTCCAGGCATGATGTGCGCTATCACCATATCAAGGGGTTCGGCGAGCACTGGGACGAAGATGTGAAGGCTCGACTTGCCAAAATGGAGGCGGGCTACTCTACTCGTATGGGTGGTGCAATCCGACATGCCGCCCACTACCTGGGGGGGCAGACAGCCGAAAAGAAGTTGATGCTAATCCTCACTGACGGTGAACCTTCCGATGTGGATGTAGAAGATGAACAGCTATTGATTCACGATACCCGCAAAGCGGTACAGGAGATGGATGAGAAAGGGATCTACCCCTACTGCATCTCGCTCGATCCCGATGCAGATGAGTATGTACGGGATATCTTTGATAACCAGTTTGTGGTGATCGACAATGTGGAACGACTGCCAGAGAAGCTGCCTGCTCTGTTTGCCTCATTGACCAAATAGCTGTACTCCCGGTGTATAATTCACCGCTTTTCCAACTGATAGAACAACAAGCAGAACAGATCGATGAATACCGTATTTGAGACACAAATCACCTCTCTCCCTCTTATTCATAAGGGCAAGGTACGTGATATCTACGAGATTGATGATGACCACATGCTGATCGTCACCACTGACCGCCTCTCCGCCTTTGATGTGATTCTCCCTACCCCGATCAGTGGCAAGGGCGCTGTACTCACTTCAGTCGCCAACTTCTGGTTTGAACGTACTCAACATATCATCCCCAACCACCTGGCTGAGATGACACTGGAACAGGCGCTCCCAGATGCCGATGAACGTGAACCTGTCAAAGATCATGCTGTTGTGGTGCGCCGTCTCAAGGCGCTACCGGTTGAGGCTATCGTACGTGGTTACATTATCGGTTCTGGATGGAAAGACTACCAGCGTAGCGGTGCCGTTTGTGGCATTACCCTACCCGAAGGGCTGCAGCAGGCAGAGCAATTGCCAGAGCCACTCTACACTCCATCCACCAAGGCCGATGTAGGCGACCACGATGAGAATGTCGATTTCGATCACACCATAAAACTGCTGGGGCAAGCACTGGCAGAACAGGTACGTGATGCAAGCCTGCAACTCTATAAAGAAGCTGCCGCCTACGCACGAGAACGCGGGATCATCATCGCCGACACCAAGTTTGAATTTGGTCAGGATAAGGATGGAAATCTGGTATTGATCGATGAAGTACTGACTCCGGACTCCTCCCGTTTCTGGCCAGCCGACCAATACCAGCCGGGGATCAGCCCACCCAGCTTCGATAAGCAGTATGTGCGTGACTATTTAGAGACACTGGATTGGAATAAAAAAGCACCCGGCCCAGAGCTACCACAAGAGGTGGTAGACAATACCGTAGCTAAATACCGTGAAGCGATGGAGCGCCTAACAAACTAACCCCTTCAAATCCATGTGCTCCGAAAATAGTCGTGGATTCTTTATCACCGGTACCGATACCGGCGTCGGGAAAAGTGAAGTTGCTGCAGCCCTCTGCGCACTGTTTGCGGAGAAAGGTTTCGAGGTACACCCGAGAAAACCGGTTGAATCTGGTTGCCTGATTGAGCATCAAGGTGAAGCTCTCTTTCCACAAGATGGTCACACCTTACAGATAGCCAGTCAAAGCAAAGATTCACTGGCCGAAATTACTCCGTTTCGCTTTTCTCAGCCCATCTCACCGGAACGGGCTGCTCGACTCTCTGGAGAGCACGTCTCACTGCAGCAGCTGGTCAACTGTTGCCAACCTCCTATGCAGAGCGAAAATTCGATACGGGTGGTAGAAGGTGCGGGGGGATTCTACTCTCCGATTGCCGAACAGCTACTCAATGCAGATCTTGCCTCTACACTGAACCTTCCTGTCATATTGGTTGCTGAAGACCGTCTGGGAGGGATCAATCAGGTATTATTGACACGCAGCGCCATACTAGAAAAAGGATTACAACTTAAGTGTATTATATTGAATAATAGACTTAATACAACAACATTTAACATTAAAGAGTTGGAGAACTGGGTCCAGGAACCACTCATCACCCTACCCATTATTCAACACCACAAGAGACCTTGGCAGGTCATGAAAGAGTCTTTAGAACCTCTGTTTTTCAAGAACGCCTCTGACTAAACCAGAGTGCCCCTGAATAATTGACGCAACAGGGCGCGCACCCCCTCCATCCCCTCTTTAAGGTTCTCGTTTATCTCCTCCATGGTGATCTCCCGCTCACTCTTCCCTGCAGCCCAGTTGGCAGAGACTGCACAGCAGCCGTAACAGAGTCCAATTTCACGCGCCAGTGCCGCTTCCGGCATCCCGGTCATCCCTACAATATCGCACCCATCCTGCTCCATTCTGCGGATCTCGGCAGCACTCTCCAGACGAGGCCCCTGAGTTGCTCCATAAGTGGCAACGGAGACTACATCAACATTATCTGCTGTTGCCGCACTCAATAATGACTCCCTCAGTACCTTGCAATAGGGGGTTGTAAAATCGATATGCTCAACCTCTGGCCCATCAAAGAAGGTGTGTTCCCGTCCCCAGGTGTAGTCGATAATCTGGTCTGGTATCACCACCTGACCAGGGCCTGTCGCTGCAGTAATCCCACCCACGGCCGCAACTCCGACTACGGACTCAACACCAAACTCCTTCAATGCCCACAAATTTGCACGATAGTTGATCTTGTGTGGCGGAATCGAGTGGTCTTCTCCATGACGAGAGAGAAACAGGACCTGCTTTCCCTCAAAAATGACCTCAATCAATGAAGAGGAGGGTTTTCCAAATGGGGTTTCAAGCAGATGACGCTGAACCTCCTCAACTCCATCCATCTGTTCTAAACCTGTTCCACCAATAATTGCATACATTCCCATCATGATCTCTCTACTGTGCCCTCATTACATCCTCAAAGGGTACAGCGCCCGAACAAACTTTGCTATATTGAGTCTCAAATTCCTCTGGAGATGAGACCAATATGTCTGAAGTAGATAGTTTTCAATTAGCTGATGGGCTCGCTGCCTTTGAAACCAAAAATTTTTCATTGGCTATGCAACACCTGACCCCTTTAGCAGAACAGGGAAACCCTGAAGCTCTGTTTCGAGTCGCCATCATCTATCAAAATGGATTGATCTGGAGTCCAGATAGCGTCAAGGCCTTTAACATGATGAGGCAGGCCGCTGAACAAGGACACCCCTTTGCACAGCACAGTCTGGCTTTTATGTATTACCAGGGGGAGTGTACAGAAAAGGATATGGAGCAGGCAATTAACTGGTTTTCCAAGGCTTCGCAACAGGGACTCTCTGGCTCCATGGTGACTCTTGGTATGATCTATGAAGCGGGAGATGGCATCGAAAAGGATGCTGGCTTGGCACAACAGTGGTATCAGCGTGCTGAAGCACAACAGAAAGCCGATGAGGAGCAGCAGACATGAGTGTCCCCAACGATCCTGTAATACATACAGAGAATGATCTGCACACAGCAGAGGAGCCTCACCAAACAACACCGCATGTGCCGGTAACCATTCATCCTCCTGTAAACCCTCAACCTACCTTTCAGACACCCCTGCCTATCCGTCTCTTTTTAGTAGCAGCCGCACTGTTTCTGTTCAAGATGGTCTATGACATTAATGAGCGCAGCCTGGAAAACCAACAGACCGTGCTTCAGGTCAGTAATAAGATAGAGTCCTTAAGCAGCTCCATCGACGAAAGTCGTCGCGGTATTGAACGGCTGAATGGTGGTTTCTCCGATATTATCAAAGGGATTAACCGCATGGGCACTGATGTTGCAAAATCATCCCGAAATGTTCAGTTGATTCAGAATGATCTGCATGAAGAGATGACTTCTATACGTAAAAAGGTCAACAACATTTCAACCGGCCTGACAACATTGCAACAAGACCTGCGTAACCCCTATCGCCGCTAGGCGAACCCCCCCACTCTTGTGCTAGAATCGCCCGCTTTATGGTCGGACAGCCACCTGGACGGAACAGTCGCAGTTATAAAGGGAGGAAACCTTGAACGCAGAGATTAATGCTGAAACAACAGAAACTACGGGGGGAGAGTACACTCTGGAGACTGTTAATCTGGAGTGTGTTCGTGGTGACCGCCTTCTTTTCAGCAATCTTAACATCCAGATTCCATTGGGACAGATCCTCCAGATTGAGGGACGCAACGGCTGCGGTAAGACCAGCCTGCTGCGTCTTCTGAGTGGTGTCATGCTGCCTGCTGAGGGTCACATACTCTGGAAGGGCCAAGATATTTCGAAAGATCGCTCTGTTTTCAACTCAGATGCCGCCTACCTTGGGCATCATAATGGTATCAAGGGTGAACTCTCTGCACTGGAAAATCTCCATTTTGCACAGGCGCTGGCCACCCCAAAAAATGACAGTGATCTCTATAAAATCCTTGCCCGACTTTCACTGGCTGGCTTTGAAGATATTCCCTGCCGTCATCTCTCTGCCGGACAAAACCGCCGTGTTGCACTGGCACGACTACTGGCCACCGATGCCACGATCTGGATTCTGGACGAACCCTTCACTGCACTCGACGTCAAGGGCATTGCAGAACTGGAACAGATCTTCGAAGAGCATGTGGCACAAAAGGGGATCATTATTCTAACCACACACCATCCACTGAAAATGGATGATCAATACTATCGTTCTCTCAACCTTGCACAGTTCTCTGATGAGAGCATAAAGGTTGCCGCATGAACAACCCCTCTTCATTAAGCAGTGCCTTCTATCAGGTACTGAAAAGAGATATGACACTCGCTTTTCGTCACCGTGGTGAACTTGCCAACCCACTCCTCTTTTTTATCATTGTGGTAACACTTTTCCCCTTGGGCGTCGGCCCTGCTCCTTCAGTACTGGAAACCATTGCACCCGGTATTATCTGGGTTGCCGCACTACTCTCTGCCATGCTCTCTCTGGACAGTATGTTTCGCTCTGATTTTGAGGATGGGTCACTCGAGCAGATCACCCTCAGTCACCACCCTCTATCGGTGCTGGTACTGGCCAAAATTCTTGCCCACTGGCTGATTACCGGTCTGCCACTGCTCTTTATTGCTCCCCTGCTAGGGGTACTACTCTATCTGCCCAATGAAGCGATGAAGACGCTCGTAATTACACTCGCTCTGGGGACTCCAATTCTCAGCCTGGTTGGCGCTATTGGCATGGGGCTTACGGTAGGGCTCAAACGTGGTGGAGTACTACTTTCGCTACTGGTACTTCCCCTCTTTATTCCTGTGCTGATTTTTGGCGCACTAGCGGTAAATGAGGCTGCAGCCGGCCTTCCTGTTGATGGTTACCTCTATGTTCTCGGCGCTCTGTTACTACTAACTTTAACTCTGTCACCGTTTGCTACAGCTGCCTCCATTCGGATCAGTATCAGCTAATGGCGCTAACCTCTCTTTTAATAGCCCCCCCTATCACCATCAAATATACCGTGTGATATTGCATGAGGCCTCCAAACTAACCATGAAACTACCCAATTTTATCTATCGCTTCTCCTCCCCTAAACATTTCTACGAGATGTCTGGAAAACTGATCCCGTGGCTGGCCGGCATCTGCCTCGCCCTGATTGTTGTAGGGATCTACGTCGGGTTTGCAATCGCACCTACTCACTCTGAACAGGGAGAGAGTTACCGCATCATCTTTCTCCACGTCCCTGCAGCATCAAACTCCATGACGATCTATATGGTCATGGCCACCTCTGGAGCAATATTCCTCATCTGGCGCATCAAACTGGCCGATACGATTGCCGCTGCCGCCGCACCGATTGGGGCTGCCTTTACCTTTATCGCCCTGATTACCGGGTCGATCTGGGGCAAACCAACCTGGGGAACCTGGTGGCAGTGGGATGCACGACTGACTTCAGAACTCATTCTGCTATTTCTCTACTTTGGTTACATGGCACTTCGGGCCGCCATGGATGACCGGCAGAATGCCGCCCGATCAAGTGCGGTACTGGCACTGGTTGGTGTGGTCAACATCCCCATCATCCACTTTTCTGTGGAGTGGTGGAACACCCTGCACCAGGGCGCAACCGTCTCCAAGATTGCAAAACCTTCGATGGAAACAACCATGCTCACTTCGATGTTGACCATGATGATTGCGCTCTCTCTTTTCTTTGCACTGGTAACACTCATTCGTGCTCGCGGCTTGACACTACAGCAGGACTCCAGAGGTAGCTGGGTACGTAACCTCCCTTCCATCCAACTACGTCCGGTTCATGGAATCATTCCTCTGATTTTGATTGGTTATACCCTTTTTCACGCCATTACCACCGAGGTCGTAACGATCCACACCCCGACTCAACTTGCCGTAACCACAGAAGCCATCGAATTACGCGGAGAAGTGAAGAGTATCCAGTCCACAGGGAACCAACATCAAATTCTACTGTCTGACCAGAAAACCCAGGTTCAGGTAGTCTTTAATGGCACTCTCCCCAGACAGCTTCGTACCCATTGGGGTGCCCATGTCACCGGAACCGTCACCCAGCAAGAAGAAGGACTCACCGTAAATGCAACCACTATTGCAGCACTCAATATCCGTGACCACAGTGGTTATATCCTGGCTGCATACGGAATTGCCATGATCGCCCTACTACTCAACCTTTTCAGTGCAATGCGCAGCTCACGTGAGGCACGTCAAAGCATTGCTCGCCAAATTCGACAAGAATTAAACGCCTAGGAGCCTGTCCAAGAACAGACTTCTACCTTTATAGCCCCTAAACAGAGACAGGATTTCCCCATGACCCCTAAACGAAAGAGACGGTTACTACTCGTACTACTGATTGTAGCGGGTGTTTCCGGTGCAGCCACCTTAATGATGAAGGCCTTGAATGAGAACATTAATCTCTTTTACAGCCCCACACAGGTGGCTGCAGGTGAAGCACCGAGAGGCCACACCTTCCGTCTTGGCGGCCTGGTTGCAGAAGGCAGTTTAAAGCGTGAGGCAAATGAGGGGTTGACCGTCAACTTTGAGATTACAGATTCTGCTGAATCCATTACTGTAGCTTACACCGGCATCCTCCCGGATCTGTTCCGTGAAGGGCAAGGTATTGTGGCCCTTGGGAAACTGGACAACAACGGCCTCTTTGTTGCTGATGAGGTGCTTGCCAAACATGATGAAAATTACATGCCACCCGAGGTTGCTGAGGCCCTTGAAGCGGGCCACAAAAAAGGGATTGAAGAGATGAAGGCAAAAGAGGCTGCACAGGTCCAGGGAGCCACACAATGATTCCTGAACTGGGTAATTTTGCACTAATGATCGCACTGGCTATTACGATCATACAGGGAACCCTGCCACTGATCGGCACACAGAGAGGCATCTCTAACTGGATGGCTCTTGCACGTCCGGCAGCTCAAGCTCAGTTTTTCTTTCTGCTGCTGGCAATTGTTCTATTGGGTGTCAGTTTTGTACAAGATGATTTTTCAGTACGCTATGTCGCCACCAACTCTAACACCAAACTACCGCTAATCTATAAGGTCAGCGCCATCTGGGGCGGTCATGAGGGTTCACTGCTGTTGTGGGCCTTTATGTTGAGTCTGTGGGGTGCTGCGGTGACCTGGTTCAGCAAGAGTCTCCCCTTTCAGCTGACCTCCCGTGCTCTCGCAGTACTGGGACTCGTTGGTATCGGATTTCTGCTGTTTCTGCTACTCACCTCCAACCCGTTTGACCGCTTGATTCCAGCGGCTATTGATGGCCGTGATCTCAACCCACTGCTGCAAGACCCCGGACTGGCAATTCACCCACCCATGCTCTATATGGGATATGTCGGTTTTGCCGTCCCCTTCGCTTTTGTAATCGCCGCTCTCATTGGTGGACATCTCGATGCCACTTGGGCACGCTGGTCTCGCCCCTGGACAGCTGCCGCCTGGCTCTTCCTCACTTTGGGTATTGGCTTGGGTAGCTGGTGGGCTTATTACGAGCTTGGCTGGGGTGGCTGGTGGTTCTGGGACCCTGTAGAGAACGCCTCCTTTATGCCGTGGCTGATGGGAACAGCACTGCTGCACTCACTGGCCGTAACCGAGAAACGGGGCGCCTTCAAGGTATGGACCATATTATTGGCGATCTTTACTTTCTCTCTCAGCCTTCTCGGCACCTTTCTGGTACGTTCTGGTGTACTGGTCTCGGTACATGCGTTTGCCACTGACCCGGCCCGAGGAGTCTTCATCCTTGCATTCCTCGGAGTCGTCATCGGTGGCTCGCTGGCACTCTATGCATGGCGCGCCCCATCCATTCGCGGAGGGGGTAAGTTTGAGAGTGTCTCCAGGGAGACGCTGCTGCTGATCAATAATGTACTGCTGGTCGTAGCCACCCTGACGGTATTGATTGGTACAATTTATCCACTGATTCTGGATGCATTAGGTCTGGGCAAGATCTCGGTCGGCCCTCCTTACTTTGATACGGTATTTGTACCAATCATGCTGCCCATGTCATTCCTGATCGGGGTCAGCGCTGTAGTACGCTGGAAAGCAGATCAACTGGAGCGCGTAGCCAACAAGCAGAAAATCCTATTGATTGTCTCCATGGTCATTGGTCTCACCCTTCCCTTCCTGATTTTTGGTGAATCCTCAATCCAACTCAGCCTCAGCATTGCAGTGGCTCTCTGGATTATTGTCTCCATGGTTGCGGACTTTTTGAACCGATCCACAAAGAGAGGAAAAGGGTTCAGAGACAATATCCGCAACCTCTCCCGTAGCCATATCGCCATGCTGGTTGCCCATGCAGGATTAGGTGTCTTCATTATTGGTGTCGCCTTCTCCAACGCATTCAGTGTTGAAAAAGATGTACGTATGGAACCGGGAACCCGGATAGAAGCTGGAAATTATACCTTCCACCTTGACGGTCTGGTGCGGAAACAGGGGCCCAACTATGTCACCACAGAGGCACTTGTCTATGTCTACAACGAAGACAATGAAAAGGTAGCTGCACTACACCCAGAGAAACGCCTCTATACAGTACAAAATATGCCAATGACCGAGGCCTCGATTGATGAAGGGGTATTCCGCGATCTCTATGTTGCCATGGGAGAGCCGATCAAAGGCAGCAATGCTTGGGCTATGCGTGTCTACTATAAACCCTTTATTCAGTGGATTTGGATGGGTGTATTACTCATGACTCTGGGCGGAGGGCTTGCTGCAACCGATCCGCGCTATCGTCGCACTGCGGCCCGTGCGCGTGAACTCTAGGTAGGCATGAAGAACCATTAAGTCTCCATAACCACTTCCGGAGGGGTGGAACAGCTCAGTTTGAGTGATATTCCACCCCTCTCACCACTACCCTCCGGGAACTTTCGATAGAGGCTTATAGACTCTAAGCATGAGTGTTAACGAAGAGAGCAATCGACTCCACATGTGCCGTATGGGGGAACATATCCATCACCCCTGCCGAGACCAGTCGATACCCCTGATTGTTCACCAACTCATCCGCATCCCTCGCCAAGGTTGCCGGATTACAAGAGACATAGACTATACGCTGCGGCTGAATCTTATCCATTTTCTGAACAATCTCCAGCGCTCCACTACGCGGTGGATCAAGCAACACCTTATTGTAGCGACTGTTGAGCCAGATACCCCCCATCTCTTCATCCTGCAGATCTACGGCGAAGAAAGAGGCATGATCAATCTTATTCAACACAGCGTTATCTCGCGCACGCTGTACCAGTGCTTCATCCCCCTCAACTCCTACAACCTCCCCTGCAACGGTAGCAATCGGTAAGGTAAAGTTACCCAACCCACAGAAGAGATCCAACACAACATCATCCTCTGTCAGCGCCAGCAACTCGATTGCCATCGGCACCATTTTCTGGTTAATTGCACCATTCACTTGGGTGAAGTCTGTCGGCACGAATTGATACTCAAGATTAAAATGGTCTAATCGGTAACGCAACGTTGTCTGGTGGTTTTCATTGAGGGGGACCACACTATTCGGCCCTTTTGGTTGTAGATAGATATTGAGATTGTGCTCGCTACCAAACTGATCCAATAACTGCAGGTCAGCCTCTGGCAGTGGTTCCAGATTGCGGAACACCAGCACCGACTGCGTGTCATCACACGCCACTTCGATTTGTGCAATTTTATTGCACTGTTCCAATTGGCTAATCAGCGCACGCAGCCCACCAATCTGCTCTCCAACCGATGGCACCATCACGTGACAGGAGTCCATCACGGTGAGATAGCCACTCGACTTCTCACGAAACCCAACCAGTGCCCCCCCTTTTTTCGGCACATAGCGGACCCCTAAACGGGCCTTCCTGCGATAGCCTTGGTTGACATCAGTCAGGGGAGGCAGCACCGTTTCAGCCACCACTTTACCCAGACGTTCAAAGCTGTCTAACAGGCTCTGTTGCTTGAATTGAATTTGTGCCAGTGGAGCCATCTGCTGCAGTGAGCAGCCTCCACAACCCTGAAAGTGAGGACAGGGAGGCTCCACACGATCTGCTGAGGCAGAAAGTACCTCAACCACCTCTCCAGAATCATAACTGCGGCGGCGTCCCGTCTGCTTGAAGAGCACCTCTTCACCCGGCAGAGCCCCGGAGATAAAAACTACTTTGCCCTCATGGTTGTGGGCAATTCCCTTCCCGTCATGGGCAAGAGATTCAATCTTTGCATTAATGGGTTCTTGAGGTAGGGGTTTACGGCGTCTGCGACCCATAAGTAATAACTCCCGCGAAATCGTTAAATATCGCGGGAGTATACAGGATTAACCCAATAAATCAGTCCCAGCCCTGAGTACAATCCAGATTGATCCAAACCTGCTTTAGCCCCGGAATCCCATCTTCTAACATAATACTCAGTGGGGGACGTTTTCTCAGGTATTTATTGGTATGGCGTAACCAGACCCCACCACCTGCAGTGGTACGTGGAAAATTGTGGAACAGCGCATCCCCAATCCCGATCAGATGGCGAACACGTTGCAGCACAATCTGTTCATCAGGGATGGGGGTACCATAACGGAACTGCGTCAACATCCGCTCCTTTCCATCAATCCCTAATAACTGCAGTTGCTCTTTCTTACCCAGACTCCAGTCATCAAACAGCTCCATTACACGACGCGTAAGCATCAACCGTTGTTCATAGCTGAATTCCAGTTTATCCGTTGATTCTGTCATGGCTGCCCCTATTTCCTTACTAATTTAGTCAAGATTATACATCGACTCAAGGAAATTGCCAATCATTCACACTGTTTCCATAAAAAGTGGCCTTCAATTGATCTTTTACCCAACGCGTGATGTTGACTCAATGAGGTCAACCAAGAGCAGATCAAAAAGGAATCAACGCATCGGTAAACCAACTCAATGTCTCACCAGTTGACTCTACGGCTTCACCAGCACCTCCAGGCAGTACGACATCAGCTACCTCAAAGGGGGCCTGTACTACGAGTGCTGCAGTCTCTCCGACAAAGCAGCCTGAGAGAGATAGAGGGAGTGCGATTAGCGCAATCAGCTTAATGGCCTTCATCAGTTTAATGCTCCAATTGTTTCATGATATTCAAGGTGCCTGAAAATCAACACCGATCAGGACACCTCAGTACCTCTGCAATTACAGCACCCATCATGACTAAGGATTATCTTATTTATCGAGCAATGCTACATCATGCCACCCATTTACTGAGTCAATAATTCAAAAATCAATGAGAGAGCAGGCGAATATAACTCACCAGTGCCTCAATATCCCCCTGACTCAAGACACCGCGCCATGCCGGCATATAGCGCCCCTTGCCAGACAGAATGCTCTCTATCAACGCCTGGTTACTGAGGTGATTTGTCTCGTTGGGGTTTGTATGGTCCATCGGCATGATTCCCATCAACTTGGTCATGATGCCGTCACCATCTCCTTCTACGCCATGACAGACGGAGCAATACTCTTGGTACAGCTGCATTCCTACCCTCGGGTCCCCCATCAGCGCATGTTTTTTATTCCCCAAAAAACGGAGGTAGGCAATCAACGAGTGGATTTGGTCGTCACTGAACAGCGCTCCCCACTCCGGCATGGCATCACTCAACAGGTTATGACGATCACGGCCTGTGATCATCTGCCGACCTCTACCTGTGATAATTTTAGTCAGGATAGTGTCACTTCTTGAACGCACCGTAGTCGTCAGATCAGCAGGGGTGATCTCCATCGTCTTCGCAAGTGGGCCATCCCCTTTACCACCCACTCCATGACATAACAGACAGTAAGAGACATAGAGTCCTCTGCCTTCGAAGGCTGTAGGAGGAGATGCCACTAGCGGCGTAGAGAGCATGAATACCGCCAGTAACAGCACTCTATTAACCACGATTTTCATATTCGTTCTTTTCATATTCACCCGCCTTATTCACCGAATAACCAATAAATCAAGGAGGCGCGCCCTTTATTTGTTGTAAAATCAATCTGTTGAAAAAAGATTAAACACAAACAAAGTAGCACACCATGGGTGAAACAGTACCGCTACTCAAACCAACTTTCAACCGCTCTGTTGAGATCGAATCCCGCCCGGATCATCTCACCGCCGATGCTGGTGCTTTGATACAGCGAGAGATCATGGAACGCAGCGGAATCATGGACTGGTTGGTAGAGCGCCTTCACGATCCACGCAATCAGGATCTGATCACTTACCCATTAGCTGATCTACTTCGTACCCACCTGTTGTTACTGGGGCAAGGCTGGCGCGATCAAGATGATGCAGGCCGGCTTCGACAAGATCCCGCTCTTCGGGTCTCCAATTCCTCTCAGCGAGGCATTACGCCATTAAATGAAGAAAATGTGTTCGCATCCCAACCGACACTATCTCGTCTGGTGAGCCTACTGAGTACCGATGACAATCGGCGGTCATTGCGTGAGGCTGTTGCTGTAATGGCGCACAGACGCGTGCGGTTGCTCAATCAGGGAAGGCGCAAGGGCAGAATAACCATCGATGTGGACAGTCTGCCTATTGAAGTGCATGGTCACCAACACGGTAGCCAATGGAATGGGCACTATCATCAGCGCATCTACCATCCCTTGATTGCCAGTTGCGCTGAAACCGGGGATTTGATCGATGGACTGTTACGTCCCGGCAATGTCCACACGGCTGATGGCGCACTGGATTTCATTCTCGATATCGTGGATCGCTGCAAGGCCACTCTCTGTCATTCCGCGATCGTGCGCATCGATGCAGGCTTTCCATCTGATAAGACACTAAGCGGCCTAGAGAAACGAAAGGTGCCTTACGTAGCACGTATTCGCAACAACAAGGCACTGGATCGATTGGCAGAATTCTACCTGAAAAGGCCGCAAGGTCGACCTCCTGCTTATTTGAGGGAGTGGTGCCATGATGAGGAGTATCAAGGGGGTGATTGGGAGAAACCGCGCCGGGTAGTTCTGGTCGTTATGGAGCGTGCAGATGACCTCCTTCTCGACCACTTCTGTTTAATTACCAGCCTGGACAAGAAGCGTTATCCCCCAGAGCGCCTGCTGGCACTGTATCGCAAGCGTGGCAAGGCGGAGGCCCATATGGGAGAAATAATGGATGTGTTGAGACCCGCGCTCTCCTCATCGGGGCGACCGAAGAGTGGCTATCAACACACGGCAACTATCTCTGAACCGACTACTGATAGTGGTGTTCGCCCCCATAATGAAACCCTGCTCCTACTCAATATGCTGGCGTATGAAATACTGCATATGGGTAGAAGCTTGATGGAAAAGGCAACAAAAGAGGGTTGGAGTCTGCGCCGTTTCCGCGAACGGGTACTACGCGCCGCCAGCCGAGTGGTTTGTCACGGTAGGCGTTTGACCTTTGTGATCGCACAAAGTGCTGCTGCTGACTGGCAACGGCTTTGGAGGTGGCTGGGGCGAGTGCAGTGGGCACCGGGATAGCTAAAACCTGAGGTCATGACGCGTGATAGAGGGTACCCCTATAGGATAGGTGCGCCTTGTGTTTGGAGAATGCATCATATTTTCGTAGTTTACGACCATAGTAGTCCAATCTGGAGAGGCTAATCCGTAAAAAGGCGACGAGAGCGTAGATTTTGTGCTGGATTGACGGATATGGCCGGTGGTTCATCACTGAGGTAGCTATTTGATGAATAACCGAGGATTCACTCTCATCATATTCCCCCTGAATCTGTTGCTATATTGTAAATATTATCTATTTTGATTTAGTGGCAATCACTACACTTTTTCAAACCTGAAATAGTTAAATTTTTGCTCTTTATTCGCTGGGGTAATATGCAGTTCTCTTCTCTCTTCAACAAACTCAAACTCCTCCCCCAACACTAACATCAGCTTTTCCAGATCATATTGCACAATATCTAAGTCACTACATTTTGTAGGTCCCCCAATCGCAAATGCAGCAATGATAAGCTGACCACCCGGTCTCAAGGCATCGTTTAATCGTCTGACATAGCTCTGCCGATCTCTCTCTTCGGTTAGAAAATGAAATACGGCCCGATCATGCCACAGTGAAAAAGGGTGCGGTACCTCAAACTGAGTAATATCAGCCTCAAACCACTCCACACCATTTGCCTGCTCACCGAGCCTGTTTTTGGTATTGAGCAGTGCATTCCCTGAGATATCCAACACCGATAGATTAGTAAAACCTGCAGAACATAGACGATCCACCAGTACCGATGCACCACCGCCCACATCAATAATGGAGTCACCTCTGTTTACACCTGACTGCTCAATGAGATCAAGCGAGAGGGTAGGCTCGCCTTGATACCAACTCACATCAGTGACGGAGCGTTGTTGATAAACATGTTGCCAATGGCTCTTTCTGTCAAACATTACAGGGACTCTCGGAAAGGTATCTCTCTTATTAAAAACCTTTCGCTACCTTATCCCTCTATTGTCCAGGCATCAACCATCAGTGCAAATAAACACTCTCAGGAGAACCGCTCAAGTTCATCTACACATCGTGAAGTTGTGCTACACCGTTATCTTCAAACAAGCTTATTGGCTCTAGCTCCTGAAAACTGTGCATTAAACAGATTTCTCTGGTAGCCCTCTTGCTTCTCTCTATTCTTCTGAAAGATTGTCTTGAGCTTTTTCTTGAGCTTCGATGAATTCACTTTATTCAGAGTGTCAGTATTCACAATTCCCCCCACGCCGTGTTGTCTAAATTACTCACCAGCAAATGCATTTATTATTCCATATACAGCAAGATACTGTTTTTGTTTTATTATTTATTAAATACCCTTCACTTTAGTCATAGAAACGTCACTATCTCACCCTCTCTCAACGACAAAATTTCCGCATAATTAACACACTCAGCTGTGACACACTGAGAGTTCGATCAATCGAACGAGGAGAAGCTCATGGTCAAGAAAATTATTTCAGGTGGTCAAACGGGTGTAGATCGAGCGGTTCTTGATGCAGCTATGGAGCTGGGGATATCTACCGGGGGATGGTGTTGTGCCGGACGTAGCGGGATGGATGGCTCCATACCAGAAAAATACAACACACTACAGGAGGCTGAATCCAGCGACTATTCTGTCGTAACCGATTGGAATATTCGTGACTCAGATGCTACCTTGATCTTGAATCTGGGGCCTCTGACCAGAGATAGTAAGCTCTGCTACGATTTTGCAGAAGACTACAAAAAACCCTATCTGGTCTGTCGGTTTGATGCGGCTATTTCACTTCCGAAAGTGGATGAATGGCTAAAGAAAATAGCACCAAAAACTCTAAACATTGCTGGCCCTCGAGAGGAAGAGCGGCCGGGTATTTATGAGATGTCTCATGGCTTTCTGATCCAGCTTCTTCAATAACATAGTCCCTTGAACTAGTTCACGTTCAAGCTCTATTCACCTCAACAAAGACACCTTGACGCTGTAAGCCCCGCAAAAATTGCGAGAGGGTTTTATGGTAGAATATGGTGCTCTTTTTTTCACAAAGCATTCCATGAGCAATCAAAAAACAGAAGTTCAGGCTACCATCAATGGTAAACAGATTCGAGTCCCCTCAACTCTTTCTGTAATCCAGGCGCTATGGCATGCCGGTTATCCTCGCGTCCAGGGAGTTGGCTGTTTAGAGGGTGTCTGTGGCTCTTGTCGTGTTTTGGTTCGTCGCCCAGAGGTTGATGGTGTCAGTATGGAGATGGGGTGCCAAACTCTGGTTGAAGAGGGGATGGAGGTGATGTTCCTGGTTTTTCCCTCCCCCTCCCAACACACCTATACCCTGGAACAGATCCCCAATTCTTGGGAGGTACAGACAGAGTTCCACAAAATCTTTCCGGAGGCTCAACAGTGCCGTAGCTGCCACGGTTGCACCACTGCCTGCCCCAAGGATATTGATGTGGAGAAAGGGGTTGAACTTGCTATCAAAGGTCGCTTTAAAGAGGCTGGTGATCTCTTTATCGAGTGCATCATGTGTGACCTTTGCATGACAGGCTGCCCGGAACAGATTGCCCCCAACCGGGTCGGACTGTTTGCTCGCCGAGTCACCGCCTACTTCCACACCCGCCCCTCCAACCTGATTAACCGTCTGGAGAAGATTCGTACCCACGATATTCAGATCAATAAAGAGGGACACTCATGAGTCAGGGGACTGCGGTTGGAACGATCTATCAACAAGCGTTAGAGGATTATGTTCCACTGCTTGAGCGGCCACTACCTGAACCATCGCTAGAGACAGGCAAACTACTGAAGCAGTTCCACCCGGACTATATTGATAGTTCACGTACGCGCCTAGAAACCGGAGTGAACCGGGGAGATTCATGTCACGTACAACTGGCCCAAATACTCCAATCTGATTCAAGAATTAATGAAGCCGACCTGGCTGGAGCCGCAACCATTAATACCGATGTTCTGGTCATTGGAGGTGGTGGTGCCGGTTGCGCTGCAGCACTGATTGCTCAGCAGCAAGGTGCTCACGTTATCCTGGCCACTAAATTGCGCTTAGGGGATAGCAACACAGTGATGGCTGAAGGGGGTATTCAGGCCTCGATCAATAAAGAGGACTCTCCACAATCCCATTTTGATGACACTCTCAAGGCGGGTCATCACCATGGCAACCCTGACCTGATCGCAGAGTTGGCAATGGATGGCCCCGACACCATTCGTTGGCTCATCCAGCAAGGGATGCAGTTTGATCTCGATGAATTTGGTGATCTCCTTACCCGCCGTGCTGGCGGCACCTCTGCAGAGCGTATCTGCTTCTACCGCGACTATACTGGTTTAGAGATGATGCGTGTATTACGTGAGGCCGTCCACAACAGCAATATCGACGTATGGGACTATAGTCCGACAGTCGAACTGTTGGGGGATGATATGAAAGGGTGTTCCGGTGCCGTCATCTCATCACTGAAAACCCGAAAATATATTCAGGTCAACGCCAAGGCAGTGGTTCTCGCAACCGGTGGCATTGGTCGCATGCACCTCAATGACTTCCCTACCTCAAACCACTTCGGGGCTACCGGAGATGGTCTGGTACTCGCTTATCGCATCGGTGCGGCACTGCGTGATCTCGACTCTTTCCAGTATCACCCTACAGGTCTGGCCCATCCCTACCACCTGGCGGGTATGCTGATTACTGAAGGGGTACGCTCCTGTGGGACCTACCTGTTGAACAATAAAGGAGAACGCTTTGTTGATGAACTCGCAGCCCGTGATATTGTGGCTGCCGCCATCATTCGAGAGTGCAAAGAGGGACGCGGGATCGTTACCGAAGACAATCAGTCTGGAGTCTGGCTGGATACCCCTGGTATCGAATTGAGACAACCCGGCATTCTCAGGAAGCGCTTTCCTAAACTCATGCGACTGGGTGACAAGGCGGAGATTGATATCACCCAAAAGCCGATGCTGATCTACCCCACACTGCACTATCAAAACGGTGGCATTGTGATCAATGAGCAGTGTGAAACTGAGGTGCCCGGCCTCTTCTGTGTGGGTGAAGTGAGTGGGGGCATTCATGGCAAGAACCGGTTAATGGGGAATGCTCTACTGGAGATCATCAGTTTTGGTCGAAAAGCAGGATTAGCCGCAGCAAAACGGCGCAAAAATAAGCGCAGCAGCCAGCTCTCTATTGAACATCTCAACCAACTACGCAGAGAACTCACCACTGCTGAGATCTCCCTGGATTATCAAGGGCCACTCCTGTTCCCGGAGTATGCGAAATTTGATCTCGACTTAGACTATGTAGGGTTACACCGCAACCGCAGGAGTCACAGAAGATGAGTGACACCAAGGCAGAGACACTCAATCAGGTGCTGCTCCATCCTGACCGTCGTTTTGGCGCTGATTTAGAGACCTGGCTGATTGATATTGGTGGTGAAGGTCTGGAAAAAGCCATTGAAGATCCTGGCTCGATTCTTCCGACCATCCGCACTGCAAATCTACTGGGGCTTGGTGGCAGTGGATTTCCCACCCATGTGAAGTGGGAATTTATCGCCAGCCAGCCCAATGACCAGAACAAATACCTGATCTGCAATGGCAATGAAGATGAACCCGGCACCTTTAAAGATCGGATTCTGCTCAAAGAGACGCCCCACCAGGTGATTGAGGGGGCGATGATTACCGCACTGGCAACCGGTGTCAATCAGATCGTCTTCTACATCAACCCTGAACAGACCGGGTCACTTGAAGCGATGAAAGAGGCGGTCAATCAGTGGGATGAGACTCGTTATATTCACCAGATTTCCAAGTTACTTGGACGCCCCCTTGAGTTCTATGTCGTTGCCAGCTCAGGCCACTATATTGGTGGTGAAGAGACCGCTGCAATCGAGTCTATTGAAGGAAAGTTCCCTTTTCCTCGCGGAAAACCACCCTACCCGGCGCAACAGGGTCTGTTCGATCTACCCTCATTGATCAATAACACAGAAACCCTGTCCAATGTCTCTCACATCATGCGCAATGGTGCAGAGTGGTTTATCAACCAGGGGGCTGGTGCAGCCCATGGCACCAAGATTTTCTCTCTGAGTGGTGATGTACTATACCCTGGCGCCTATGAGCTGCCGATGGGTACCCCGCTGTCTGAACTAATCTATCATCACGGCGGTGGTATGCTACTGGATCGAGAGCTGAAGGCGGTCTTTACCGGCGGCCCCTCTAACACCATTCTCACACCTAAAGATCTTGATGTACCACTCGATTTTGACTCTGTACAGCAGCGCCGTTCCAGCCTGGGAACCGGTGCCATGATCGTCATCTCTGAAGGTACTGGCATTGTGCGTCGCGTCACTGAGTATGTCTCTTTCTTTGCCAACGCCTCCTGCGGTCAATGTCCCTCCTGCAAGACAGGCACCTACTTTGCTTCTCAGTTACTGACACGAATTGACAGTGGTAATGGCTCGCGTGCTGACCTCGACACCCTCATTAACCTGACACGTATTCTTCCCGGTAGCGGACGCTGTCACCTGCTGGATGGTGCCATGAAATTGCTCGACAGTTCACTCTACCACTTTATGGAAGAGTATGAACAGCCACTGAGGAGCAGCTAAGGCAGACCTGACACTCAAACAAGTTTGCTCTATTTTTTTCTGTCTCTCTTGCCTAACTGCTCATCGAGAAACTGGCGCGTCAAATCAAACGATTTGGTATAACCACGCGGTGCTTTAACCCCCTTCTCCTCCGCCACTTTCTTTACCAGTGCCACCATCTTTTTAGTGGGTGGATTGGTTCCACCCATTGATTTACGCGGGTTTGCGGCGGCGGCCACCCTAAACTGATCCATACTGGATGACTCAATCAGCTTGCGCATCCAACCATTAATCTTCTCCAGAAAGAGATCTGCATCTGCTTTTTGCTCCGCAATTTCACTCATCTGCTGCTCCCACCAAGCGGTCACTGCCGGGTCTTTGATGCGCCCTGGAACAGAGTCGATAAAGTTCCGCCCATGCGCTGTGGAGATGATTTTTTTACCTTTACTCTCAATATAGGTGCGCTCCTTCAATGTCTCAATAATAGAGGCGCGGGTCGCTTCGGTACCGATTCCGGCACTCTCTTTTAGTGCAGCCTTTACCTTGGGGTCTTCAACATACTTCGCAATCCCGGCCATCGCCTTGATCAGAGTACCTTCAGTAAATCGGGCCGGGGGTTTGGTCTTCTTGTCTTCTACGGTTGCTTCGCTGCAAACAGCATGATCTCCCCGTTTAACTTCTGGCTGTACCACCTCTTTTTTGGTTGAGGGCAACACCTCACGCCATCCAGTGGCAACTACCTGACGCCCCTTCCCTACAAATTGCTCTCCTTCACACTCCAGTTTGATCTCAACCGCCTCATACTCATAGTCTGGGAGAAACTGTGCCACATAGTGACGGGCAATTAACCCATACAGGTTGCGCTCCTGATCCGAGAGCCTGGAGAGATCCGGCACTTTTGCTGTCGGAACCATGCCAGTATGTGCCGTGACCTTTTTATCATTAAACGCCTTCGATTTACGTGAAGAATCCACATTCTCCACCAATTTTGGATTGACCTTGCGAATAGCCGCCAGCACCGCCTTCACATCACCATGCTGACCTTCCGAGAGGTAACCACAATCTGTACGTGGGTAGGTAATCAGCTTGTGCTCTTCATAGAGTTTCTGTGCGATATCCAATACCTGCTTGGCACCATAGCCCCACTTTGAGGAAGCTACCGTCTGCAGTGCTGAAAGTGAAAATGGCAACGGCGCACTTTCTCGTTTCTTACTCTTTTTTGCTGCGACTACCGTACCGGTCACCCCGATCACCCGCTCGGCTACCGCTGCAGCACTCTGTCGTTTCAGACATCTGCCATGCGGGTCTGCAATCTCTTCACCAGGCACCCAGTTTGCGCTGATTGTACCGTTGTGATGGTCAAAAGTTCCATTCACCGCAAAGTGGTTCACTGCCACAAAATCCTCTACCTCCCGGTCTCTCTCTACGATGAGATTCAGTGTCGGGGTCTGTACACGCCCGACAGAGATTACTCCGCCACCCCCCGCCGCTTGATAGTCCAGAGTATAGGCACGGGTTACATTCATCCCCAGCGTCCAATCACAACGGGAGCGTGAGAGTGCTGCAAGGTATAACCCCCGGTATGCTCTATTTGATTTCATCTGACTAAATGAGCGCTGAATTCCCTGCTCTGTCAAATCCTGTAGCCAGACCCTTTTTATCGATTGAGTACAGCTCATCATCTCCAGAATCTCATCCACCAGCAACTGCCCCTCTCGATCCGGGTCTCCCGCATGGACAACTTCGGTTGCAGATTTAAGTGCATCACGGATAATTTTGAGCTGTTTTAAGACATCGCTGCGTGGATGCATAATCCATTTTTCTGGAATGATCGGAAGATCCTGCTTGCGCCACACCTTCGACCCTTTTTTTGTAGTTGGCAGGTCATCGGGCAGATATTCATCGGGCATCGCCTGCTCATACATGTGACCAAATGCCCAGGTAACTATCCAGCCATCACCACGAATCAGACCATTTTCCTTTCTTCCTCCCCCTAATGCCTGAGCAATGGTACGGCCCAAAGAAGGTTTTTCTGCGATTATCAACTGCATGAGTAGGTGTTATGGATAGACAGACTGATAGAGGACCTTCAACATCTCACTACTCTATTACGTAACATCTCTTAAAACAGACCGGTTGCGTCCACCCTCTTTAGTATCATATAACGCTTTATCTGCTTCCATTTTATTGCTCTTTAAAGCGTCCAATGCATCAACCCCTGAAGCAGCTGGAACCACAGCATAGTCTTTCAGGATGCTTGAAATAACCTCAACATTAATCGGCACATCATCAACAACCAAGATGGTCTTTTTCCTACCAAGCACAAAACTCATGTACTTCTACTTCCTCTTTGTGACACTCCTATCATTGGAAAAAACCCTCTTCTTATTGCATACTGAGGCACTATTCTGAATGAATCGCATCGAGTAGGAAACTTCTTTTTCAATCACTGGAACTCAGTAAAACACTTACTGCTCGAACAACATAGTATTGATGGATACAGAACTACTCATAGTTACTCCCTGCTCCCTGAGAAACATTGCCTCGAGCCCGTAGCGCTCAATAGTTATTCAAAGATACCTAAATTACTTTGCAACCGCGCGGCCTATAAGGTACTTTTAATAGCTCCCCATCTTACAGTGAACTACTCAAACCATCCATGAAAACTATTTTTGTTGGCAGACAGGCTATCTATGACCGAGAGCAGGCTATCTTTGCCTACGAGCTACTGTTTCGTGCCAATTCACGTGACGCGAGGTCTGGTCTTCATAATTCAGGCGATGGTGAATTAGCTACTTCGCAAGTCATCATCAATACTTTTACAGAAATTGGTCTCGACAATATTGTAGGGACTGCCTACGCCTTTATTAATCTGACAAAAGATTATCTGTTACACCACGACTTCACCATCCTGCCTCCTGAACGTGTCGTTTTGGAGCTACTGGAACATGTCATCGTCGATAAGGAGGTTATTGAAAGGAGTAAAGAGTTATCACAAAACGGCTATACCCTTGCATTGGATGACTTTGTCTATAGTGAAGCATGGGAGCCCTTGATAGAACACGTCAGCATCATCAAAATTGATGTGATGAATTTCTCCGATGCCGAGATTACGCGCCATCTGGAAATTCTGAAACCTTACAAAGTTAAACTACTGGCTGAAAAAGTTGAAACTCATGATGAATATCACAAACTGAGGGAGATGGGGTTTGACTATTTTCAGGGGTATTTTCTCAGCAAGCCCAACATCGTAAAAGGGCAGGCACTCTCGGCAAACCGTTTCTCTATTCTTCAACTTCTGGGGCAGTTAAATGACCCAAAAGCCAGGACAGATGATATGGAAAAAACCATCAGTCGTGATGTAACCCTGAGCTATAAATTATTACGTTATCTCAACTCCTCCTGGTTTGCCCTGTCAAGGGAGATCGACTCTATTCGCTCTGCCATTATCTATCTGGGACTGAGCAACATTCAGAGCTGGGCCACCATGGTAGCCATCTCTGCAATCAGTGACAAACCACATGAACTCACCATCTCCTCACTGGTGCGTGGGCGCATGTGTGAACTACTTGCAGAGCATGTTGGGCGCCACGATGCAAAAATATTTTTTACCGTTGGGTTCTTCTCATACCTGGACGCATTGATGGACCAACCCATGGATTTCCTGCTCAAAGAGATCCCATTGTCTCAGGAGATTAAAGCCGCTCTGCTCCATCACGAAGGAGAAAAAGGGCAATTTTTATCGTGTGTACGTGCCTATGAAGAGGCTGACTGGGACCATGTTGATCTTCCCGGAATAGAACCGGATGTCATCACAGACGCCTATCTAAACGCAATTACCTGGGCAAGAGAGGCCGGACGGCAACTACAGTAATTCTCTCTGATGAGTGTGCACTTGAATCAACCTATAGAGCATCGCATCATTTCAAAAACACCTTAATCGACAAGCGCTATAATGGTGTGGCATAACAATATTCTTTCGAAGCAACAGGGGTTGGATAATGGTTGAAATCAATGGCAAGAAAATGACAGTTGATGAGTTGGTCGCAGCATATCAAGTGTCACTACAGGCCGAAAAAAAGCTGAAGTCTGCCTCAAAAAAGGCATTGAGTCGTCGCAAACAGGAGCAGTCACTCAAGCCTTACCAGGCTGAACTGATCCGTATGCAACAGTACCTCGAAGAGACTGGACGCCGCATGATCATCCTCTTTGAGGGACGTGATGCTTCTGGTAAGGGGGGTACCATTCGTAGGGTAACGCGTTACATGAATGAAAAACACTACCGTGTAGTTGCTCTGGGGAAACCAACCGATAACCAACGCAGTCAGTGGTTCTTCCAACGTTATGTTGCACAATTCCCTCGAGGTGGAGAGGTCGTGCTGTTTGACCGTAGTTGGTACAACCGTGCCGTGGTGGAACCGATTTTTGGTTTCTGTACCACTGAGGAGTACAACAACTTTATGCGGGGGGTCTCCGGTTTTGAGAAGGATCTCGCTCGCCAAGGCACCATTCTGGTCAAGCTCTACTTCAGTGTCACCAAAGAGGAGCAGGATCGACGCTTTTCGCGCCGTAAATCAGACCCTTTACGCCAGTGGAAACTGAGTGAGGTAGACCTGCAAGCTCAGGAGCGCTGGGATGATTTCACGAACCAGAAGTATGAGATGTTGAAAAAGAGCCACACCAACCATGCGCCGTGGACGGTCATCCGCTCCAATGATAAATATCAGGCACGACTCAATGCCATGCGTGTAATTCTCAATGCAGTCCCCTATCAGCGTGGAGATCAGAGCCTCGACTTTGTCCCTAACCCAGAGATTGTCATCTCGGGTGCCCGCGAGGTAGAGGTAATGGAGGCTGAACGCTTAAGAAACGGTCGTTTTGTCGATTAGAGGTGCTCTTGAGGAGTCTGCATTCAAATGTGTCACTACTGAAAATGAGAAAATGAGACCACCTGATTACGCCCTCCCTCTTTTGCCTCATAGAGCGCCTTATCTGCATACTGCATCATCTCTTCGATGCCCCTGAAGGCGTCCTTGTTCCACTCAGTGACCCCAATACTGACAGTAATCCGAATCTCTCCCTGCTCAACTGGAATCAACAGCTGTTTAACCGCCAAACGGACGCGTTGAGCAAGTTCAATCGCATCACTCTCTCCGGTTTCAGGGAGTAGTATCACAAACTCTTCCCCTCCAATCCGAGCAACGATATCCGTCTCTCTTACACAGTTTTTACAACACTCATAAAATTGCTTCAACACCACATCACCCGTAGCATGACCATAAGTATCATTGACTATTTTGAAATGGTCAATATCTAGCATCATCAGAGAGAGTCGGCTGCTATAACGACGTACCCGGCTCAATTCACTGATTGCATACTCTTCAAACTTCCGCCGGTTCAGAGATCCAGTCAAGGGATCTACCGAAGCCAACTCCTGATAGAGGTCCTTCTCCCGGGTACGATTCAACAGATCAATATCCTTTTTCCGGAAACGGACACTGGCAGCTACATCTGATTGCAGCAATGCCCGCCGACATTGTTCATAGGCATCGACCATCGCCCCCACTTCATCATCACCAAAGTGGTCAGTCAAACAGATATCCCTTCGCCCACCCGCCAATACACTCATGGCGTGAGTCACTTTCTGTACGGGTAGGATAATACTTCGATTGAGAACCCAAGAGAACAATAGCACTAGCAGAATCACCAATAGCAAGATTGCCGTAGCAATATAGAGCTGTTTCTGCAACTGCTCTGCTTCATTTTGTGTACTTTGCTGAATATCGACCACAAGTATATTAACCAGCTGTTCAAGTCGATCCATCTTCTCTGAGAAATGTTCAAACCAAGCGCTGCTATCCATATCACCGAGCAGGTTGGACTGAATGGCCGCGAAAAATGCTGTCTCATCCTGCTGTACCTGCAGCTGTGCTGCACCGAGCAAAAAGGCTTGCATCTGCTGATTCTGCTGCACCGATGCTGAAAGTGTATAGACCCTCTGATAGGCTTTCTGTTGCCCCATCAGGTTAGTCAACTGCTGTAACTCCTCTACTGATAGCCCACCTCGTTCAATACCAAACGTCCCCCACGCCCTCTCTTGCCCCACACTCTCTTTTAAATTCAATAACGCAACCAATGCAGAGACTGTACGACTTATCGAACCCTCCACCTCCATGAGTGCCATTTTTTCCGATATATTCAACAGGCTGTAGATGTGACGAGTATAGGCAGAGAATATCAACTCTATATTCATGCCACGAGCATCGATCTCTTTACGTAGCTGTTGCATGTCCAAAGACCATTTGTTGTAGTAAATCAACCCCAGCCCCGCTTTCCCTTCATCCATCTCTGCAGACAGCCCACTCAGCGTATTCTGAAGAGCAGACATCATACGGTCTGTTTCTCGACGCTGTGCTGTCAGGCTATTCCTGAACTGAGTATACTCAGAACCCGAAAAACCCACTGTAAGACCGCGTTCTGACTGCAATGTATGGATCACACTGCTGATTCGCTGTACCAGATGACTTAACGATAACAGTTCCCGAGTAGTCTGATAACTCTGATAGTTTGTAGAAAACACCACCCAGGAGAGGCCGATAATGGCAAAAACAGGAAGCAACGCGGTCAGCAATATCCTCTTTCCCAGCGTTAACTGCTGACTGACAAACTGATAAACCAAGTGAAGAAAAGAGTCTCTATCAGGTACCTCGTCAGCTTGACCACTGTCCAGCAGTGATTGTACATAGGACATATCTTCCGAGAGGATATGGTTGATCAACCATTGGTAGAGAAATAGGTTCACCTCCAGCGACACTTCAATCGAATCTGCATCCAGCAATTTCTGCTTCAACATGGGCACCTTTTCAGAAAAGTTGCGATGCTGCGCCACGTGCTGCACATAGGACTCGAAATTGGCCCTTTTCATCATCTCCTCTTCACGGGTAAAGTGGACCGTTACATACTCTTCCAATTGATTGAATATTTTTTCGATTGCTTCACTGGTCTTTCCCTGTTCAATCAGATCAGACAATTGGGCAATAATAGAGATCAGCTGTTTGTGATCGCTGTCGAGCACATCGACACCGACACTCATTCCATCGTTCCACTCAAGCTTATTCATAATACTCTGTAGTAAGGTCTGATACCTCTATAACCTTATACCTAAAACAGAACTTGCACCAGCGGGCTACTCAGGAACCTCTGAATAAGTAATACAGAGCGAAGTGACTTGACTACTCAGCAGAACTGGAAAAAATAAAGAAAATCCATGAAACGAAAAACCGTAGTGTACATGCAAGCACATGAGGGTTCGAGTACGGATCTGACGCAGAAATCGCTGAAAAAACAACTTCAAAGAGAGATATCCCAAAACAGCACTCTCATAAAACTGTCTATTTTGCCCCTACGATCCGGGACTGCTCGATCCACCCCTGATGGGTAAGCCTCATCCCGCGAGGCTTGACTACCTGAACCCTGGACCATCCCTGAAAAGAGCAACTTTCAACCACCTTAACGGTGCGATCAATTGTTACGTAATGCGGTTTTTTTAACAACCGGCTGGCTTTCTCATTCAGCACCCGTTCACTCTGCACATCCGGTGCGATTCTTAAAGCAAAACTTGACAGCCTTGTACCGTGGATCTGATACTGTTTTTCACTCAGTATGGAGCCATCCGGACAAGGCTTGACTTCAACCGCTTCAGCAGAAAACAGGCTTGAGAAGAGCAATACAGTAACTGGACGAATCAGATTCAACATCATGGCTACCTAGAATTGAAACACCCTCCATTTAACTCCAACTCAAAATCGGTCGCAACATATGTTACAAAATATTTCACTACGTTCAAATTCAAGATCATAAAGCAGACCTACCCCTCAAATCTGGCTACTCCACGGTCACAGATTTTGCCAAATTTCTCGGCTGATCCACATCAGTCCCTTTGATCAGGGCAACATGATAAGCCAGTAGCTGTAACGGGATGGTGAATAGTATCGGGGCTGTGTAGTTGCTGGCCGGTTCTGTAACTGCCATGGTGTGGATTTGCTCACTCCCTTCAAAGTGGGATGCACTATCAGTAAAAACAAACAGTGCCCCTTTGCGGCTTTTGACCTCTTCCATATTTGAGCGCAGTTTATCCATCAACTGGTCACTGGGGGCGACGACGACAATCGGCATATTGGCATCTACCAGTGCCAGAGGACCATGCTTCAACTCTCCTGCCGGATAAGCCTCTGCATGAATGTAGGAGATCTCCTTCAGCTTCAGACTCCCCTCCATGGCAATGGGATACATGCGGTTACGCCCCAGAAAGAGGGCATGCTCTTTGTCAGCAAAGGCTGTTGCCATCTCTTGTATCGGTTGATCATGGGTGAGGACCTGCTCGATCTGGCGCGGCAGCCTCTCCAGAGCATGTATGATCTCTGATGAATCCTCTCTGGAGATGCTGTTTTGAGCTTTCCCAATTGACAGACTCAGCAACAGCAGGGCCACTAACTGGGTGGTAAATGCCTTGGTGGAGGCAACACCGATCTCTGGACCGGCATGAGTCATCAAAGTGAGGGCCGATTCACGTACCAATGAACTCTCAGGCACATTACAGATGGTCAGTGTCTGTAGAAAACCACGCTTTTTGACCTCTTTAAGTGCTGCGAGGGTATCTGCTGTCTCTCCCGATTGAGAGAGGGCTACGGTCAGTGTGTTATTGCGTATCACCGGCTGGCGGTAACGGAATTCACTGGCAACTTCTACTGCACAAGGCATCTGCAACAGACGCTCTATCCAGTATCTCGCTACCATTCCTGCATGATAACTGGTACCACAGGCGAGAATCTGGATCTGCTCGATCTGTTCGAAGGTGGCGTTGGCCTCATGCCCAAAGATGCCATCCATGATTTCACCCTTATAGATTCTCCCTTCCAGGGTGTCGGCGATAGCAATGGGCTGCTCGTAGATCTCTTTGAGCATGTAGTGAGCATAGGGGCCAAGTTCTGTGTTATCTGCCGAAAGCTTTGAGGTGTGTATTGGACGCTCTATAACCGCTCCACTCTGGTCAATAATGGTCAGTGAATCGCAACGTATTTCTGCCAAGTCGCCATCTTCCAGATAGATAAACTGGTTGGTCAGAGGTAACAGGGCGGCTGAGTCGGAGGCAATATAGTGTTCATCTTCTCCTATACCAATCACCAACGGGCTACCCCAACGAGCTGCAACCAGCAGGTCTGGCTGCTGTGGACTGATCACACCCAGCGCATAGGCACCTTCTAGATCATCCATACAGCGGTGTACAGCCTCTGTAAGACTCACTTGCTGAAGGTTCTCTTCTTGCTTTAAATAGTGCTCAATCTGGTGGACGACAGTTTCGGTATCAGTCTCTGAGGTGAAGGTGAACCCCTGTTGCTGCTGCTGTTTGTGTAGCGCAGCATGGTTTTCAATAATGCCATTATGGACAATTGCAACCCGGTTATTGGCAATATGGGGATGGGCGTTGTTACGTGCCGGTGCCCCGTGTGTAGCCCATCGGGTATGGGCAATACCAAGGGTGCCGGCCAGTGAAGAGGCTTCAATGGGGTTTTCGAGTAAATGAACCTTGCCCTCTCGACGAATACGGTGAAGCTGGTTATCACTATCCAGTACAGCGACTCCTGCTGAGTCATAGCCACGGTATTCGAGACGTTTGAGTCCATCAATCAGTTGTGGAGTCACATTTTTTCGGGATATGGCACCGACTATTCCGCACATGATCAATTACTCTCTGAGTCTATAGTCAAAAATAGCGGTAATGATACAGGAGTTAGCCACAATCCATCTACTGCTGGGACCATTCCATTACCTAGGTGGTTGTCCGAGAATAGAAGTCGTAGCGAGGGGAAGCTAATTTTAGACCGATTTTGTCATCATTTGAGGCGAATAGTTCCACTATTTAATGAAAAGGATGGGTAAATATGGCCAAATTCAGCTTTTCCGCAGTAGGCTCTCTATTCCCGGACAGCCACCTAGAACACGCCTTTCTCTTTCAGCAGGTCAATGATATTTTCAACCGATTCTTCCAGGGTTTGCAGATCTGTATTGACAGTCAGGTCTGCACTTTGCGGAATTTCATAGGGCGAACTGATCCCGGTAAACTCTTTAACCTCTCCCGTTCTGGCACGTCTATAGAGCCCTTTCACATCTCTTTTTTCACAGACTTCGATGGGACAGTTGACATATATTTCAATGAAGTCGCCATGAGGCATCATACTTCTTACTTGCCTACGCTCTTTTCTGAATGGCGAGATAAAGGCGGTGAGAATAATTGTGCCAGATTCTATAAAGAGTTTACTCATCTCACCGACTCTTCGGAGGTTCTCTTTTCGGTCTTCAGAGCTAAACCCAAGATCACCATTTAGCCCATGACGGACATTATCCCCATCCAGTACAAAGGTTCGGCACCCGATCCTGTGAAGCTGCTCTTCAACGGCATGAGCGAGTGTCGATTTACCTGAACCGGACAAGCCGGTAAACCAGAGAACCATCGATTTATGGTTATTTTGTTGGTTACGACGCTCACGAGTGACGGTTGCGTGGTGCCAGACAATATTGGTATCCATGGCTTGAGTACTAAACGCGACCTACATGCTCCTGAATCAATTTCATCAGCGTCTTTCCACTTTCCGGATCGCGTAGTCCATATTCCAGGTTCGCTCGCAAAAAACCCTCTTTGTGTCCACAGTCGTAACTGATACCCTCAAATGTGTAGGTATAGATCGGTTCATGCTGCAATAGATCGGCGATTGCATCCGTTAGTTGTATCTCGCCACCAGCGCCCTGCTGGGTCTTCTCTAGCATGCGGAGTATCTGAGGAGTGAGGATATAACGGCCTACCACTGAAAGTGTGGAGGGTGCCTCTTGCTGCGATGGCTTTTCGACAATCCCGGCCATGCGCTGAATTTTTTCTCCGATTTCGTCCGGATAGAGAGAGACGATGCCATACTTACAGACATCTTCCAATGGTACCGATTCCACCCCGATCAAACTATGGTTGAGTCTGGAGAACTGCTCTACCATCTGTGCCATGCACCCTGTATGAGGGTGATGAATTAGCACGTCAGGCAGTATCACTCCAAAAGGCTCATTTTCAACCAGATGTTGAGCACAGAGTACTGCATGCCCTAACCCTAACGGCTCTGGCTGCCTGACAGAGACGACTTTGACCCCTTCCGGGAGAATAGCATGCACCTTCTCAAGCAGGTCATCCTTGCCCTTCTCTTCAAGTTGGCGCTCCAGCTCGAGGTTTTTATCGAAGTGGTCCTCCAGTGCCCGCTTGCTGGAGTGAGTCACCAGAATAATTTCGGTTGCCCCTGCCTCGACCGCTTCTTCTACAACATATTGGATGAGTGGCCGGTCCACGATGGGAAGCATCTCTTTCGGGATCGCCTTGGTAGCTGGTAGAAAACGGGTACCCAGACCAGCAACTGGTAGAACATATTTAGTGACTTTCATGGTTTATTTTTAATCCAGAAGATGCGTTTTTTTTCTGATAAGAACGATTATACCTTTTTCTCTATTAGTGGAGGCTGCATGAGCTCTTTCATTCTACCCCTCTTCAGGGAGGGAAAACTTTGACTGCAAAAACCTGCGCAACTATTTATTAAGGAACCCCTGAATAAGTTATGCACGATACTCTCACGGATACAGTGCATTATTCAGCAAATCAATAGCCTCCTCCAACTGTTCCATTGGAGTATAAAAGTGTGGTGAGAAACGGCCCCCTCCTGGAAGACTCCAACCCATGAATACCTAGCATGTTTGACCTGCTCGTTAACCAAAGATTACGTAGAGCCGGTTAGTGATACAGCTGCAGCCAGTCCTGCTTTGGCTGTCAAGGTAGATCAATTTCGTATGCACTGGGTGGGGCAATCTTTGTGAGTGCTAAAGGGCTAACACTACGAACACCATTGGGCATTCTAGATCATCTAAGGATGGCCGTAGCCAATTCAAGTGAGGACAACACCGCAGATGACCGCTTTCCGATTCGCTGTACCTATCAGACCTAAATTGTTCGAGTACCAGTACTCCGGCCCTCTAATAAAAAAGACCGCTACTCCTAGATAGAAGTAGCGGTCTCATTTCGTCTTAAGCCACGTTAGTGGTTAATAAGCACTCTCTCGATTAGTGCTTAATCTTGTAACGATCCTTGAACTCAGCTTGGCGCGCCTTACGGGCTGCCGCTTTAGCTGAGTCTTGCTTACCAAGGAACCACTTATGCGGTTCTGAATTCAGTACTTCATCGAGTACCTTATCCAGATTCGCAGCAGCAGCTTTATCTTCAGCACTACCATGGTTACCATGCTCAATCAGCTCTTTTAGCTCAGGTACCAACTCAGTGTAGAAGTTCTTACCAAGATCGTAAGTACCTTCCCAGTGAGTGATATCTGGTCCTTGCATAGATGCAGCCATACGTGCACGACGTCCCTCATGGTGCCATAGCTCAAACCAAACAAAGTCAATCTTGTTGGAGAACTTAGGTCCCTTGATCAGAGGCTTGGCAGCAGCCATCAGCTTCAGACCAGGTTTGCCATACTTACGGTTATACATCTCAACCATGCCATCATACTGCATATACCAGTTGTCGACCCAACCCTCTTCGTGACAGGCAGAACAGACATCTTTCATCTTATCACGACGATCTTCCCAACCAACTGTACCTTCAACCCAACCCTGCTTCTTGGAGACAGGAGGACGGTTATTCCAGCTCAGACGATCACCGACATTATGAGTCAGACCCTGCTTACGTGTTGCACTCATATGACAAGTTGCACATGTAGGCGCTACATAGTAGTCCTCACCAACAATCCACTTAGCGCTATCCATATTCATCTTCTCACGATTAGCGCGATAAGCGATGCCATGTTTAGACTCATTGTAGATCTCCATCTGAGGATGGTCTGGTCCCATATGACACTTACCACAATTTTCAGGCTGACGCGCTTGCGCAGCAGAGAATTGGTGGCGTGAGTGACACGCGGCACAACTACCCTTAGAACCATCAGGATTGATTCGTCCGATTCCGGTGTTAGGCCAGGTTGCTGGATCCAGCGAGCCGTCCTTATTCACCTTAACGTGAGAACCATGACACTGCCAGCAACCATTTACTGCTGCTGCAGAGTTACCTTCAGGGAAACCTTCAGTGATAAATCCGCTATCACCTTCAATTACCTCTGCCAGAAGATTGTCAAGTGACCCCATGATCTTGCCTGCTTCAGCATGATGCGAGGTCTGCATCTCTTCAGTCTCTTTTTCATGACAGTTAGCACAATCAGCTGGAGAAACAATAATCGAGATATGTTTCTTCACCTTCTTACCATCATGAATAAAGGCATCAGGGTCACTGGCATCTGCCGCATGACACTCATAACAACCTACATTAGCACCGTAGTGCTTACTGGAACCCCACATCTGAATCAGACCGGGGTTATTCTTTTTATGACACGCCACACACTCTTTGGTCTCAGCTGACATCTCATTCGGAATCTCACTGACTGCCGAAATTGCTGTAGTTGAACCAAGTAGAAGTAGTGCGCCAGTTAACGCTCTCAGAAACATATAGCTTCCTCCCTATTTATTGAACATAGATATCTATAAATACCCGTTTGGGAGGAAAGACCCAGTTAAGAAACTCTTCGAAGCGGTCCTCCTCCTTTCACGAGTGGCGCAAGAATAATCCTAGTTGATAGAGTGTTTCAAGCAATAATTAGCAATAATCGAAAACTTTTTCAAATACCCTATTTAATTTGATCTAAATCAAAATAACAGCTTTCAATCCAGGCAAATAGTGATGATCCTCAAAATCATATAATAAACCAGTTGACGATAAATCGATTTTCTGGGATAACACCCTCCATGTGTTTTTATATACACATTAACCAACCATTATATTCGGTTTTTTTGTTGGGTCAGCTACGTAAGGGGTGCTTCGAAAGTAGCTGGAAATATAGTTCCGTAACTTACCCTTCGGACAGTAATCTCGAAATAGATGGTTGGTTTTACATAAATACCTAAATACCTAAATAATATGGGAGGAGTAGTATCTATGACAATCTCTAGAAGGGATTTTATTAAGTCCAATGCCGTCGCTGCAACTGCAACAGCTATTGGTATCAGTATTCCGGTCACCACGGTCGTCGCCAAAGATGGCTATGACTCTGATGGCATCCGTTGGGACAAAGCCCCCTGCCGCTTCTGCGGCACCGGCTGTAGCGTTTTAGTGGGCACTAAGAATGGTCGGGTTGTTGCTACACAAGGCGACCCTGATGCCCCTGTCAACAAGGGGTTGAACTGTATCAAGGGTTATTTCCTCTCGAAGATCATGTACGGTCGTGACCGACTGACTTCACCACTTCTCAGAATGAAAGGTGGGAAGTATGACAAGAATGGTGAGTTCACACCGGTCAGTTGGGAGGATGCCTTTGAGATCATGGCCAACAAATGGAAGGCTGCCATGGCAGCAGACCACCAACGCAACGATGGCAAATCAACTGTAGGCATGTTTGGCTCAGGTCAATGGACCGTTATGGAAGGTTATGCCGCATCTAAACTCTACAAAGCAGGCTTCCGCTCCAATAATATTGACCCGAATGCACGACATTGTATGGCATCTGCCGTAGGTGCCTTTATGCGTACCTTCGGTTCAGATGAGCCTATGGGCTGCTATGATGATTTTGAACATGGTGAAAACTTTGTGCTATGGGGTTCTAACATGGCCGAAATGCACCCTATTCTCTGGTCCAGAATTACCGATACACGCCTGACCAAGAAAAACTCTTCTGTCCATGTCCTCTCGACCTATCAACATCGTAGCTGTGACCTTGCTGACAATGTGATGATCTTTGAACCACAAATGGACTTGGTCATCGGTAACTATATTGCCAACTACATTATCCAGAACGGTGCGGTAAATAAAGACTTTGTCAAGAAGCACGTCAACATCCGCTTGGCCAATACCGACATCGGTTATGGACTGCGCCCAACCGATCCACGCGAGAAGAGTGCCAAGAATAGCTCTCCACGCAAGGCTCAGGTTGGCTCCAAGCCCATGACATTTGACGAGTACAAGGCCTTTGTTGCTGAGTACACGCTTGAGAAGGCATCCAAGATGTCTGGTGTCCCTGAAGAGAATCTGCTAGAACTTGCCAAAGTCTACGCTGACCCAAAGAAAAAGGTCATGTCTCTGTGGACCATGGGAGCCAACCAACATGTTCGTGGAGTCTGGATGAACCACCTGATGTATAACCTGCATCTGCTGACTGGTAAGATCTCTGAACCTGGTAATAGCCCATTCTCTCTGACAGGACAACCTTCAGCATGTGGTACTGCTCGTGAAGTCGGTACTTTTGCACACCGTCTACCTGCAGATCTCGTTGTAATGAAAGAGGGGCACCGTAAGTTTGCTGAAAAAATTTGGCAAGTACCTAATGGTACCATTCCCGGAAAACCCGGCTACCATGCTGTACTGCAGAACCGTATGTTGAAAGATGGCAAACTCAATGCCTACTGGGTCATGTGTAACAACAACGTACAGGCTGCTCCAAACTTGAATGATGAGACCATGCCTGGCTATCGTAATCCAGCCAACTTCATCGTTACCTCAGATCCCTATCCAACCGTAACGGCAATGGCCTCTGACCTCATCCTCCCTACCGCGATGTGGGTAGAGAAAGAGGGAGTTTACGGCAATGCAGAGCGTCGTTCACAGGCCTGGCGTCAGCAGGTACCACCGGTTGAGGGAGCCAAATCTGACCTATGGCAATTGATGGAATTTTCCAAGCACTTCACAACCGATGAGGCCTGGTCCAAAGATTTACTGGATGCCAACCCTGAGTACCGCGGGAAGACCCTGTTTGATGTACTTTATGCCAATGGCTCAGTAAATAAATACTCTCTGAATGATTTGGAAGCTGGCTTTGACAATAATGAGGCCTTCCACTTTGGCTTCTATCCTCAAAAGGGGCTTTATGAAGAGTATCGCCGCTTCGGATTAGAAGGTCCTAAAAAAGGACATGAACTGGGTGAATATGCCACTTATCACAAGGTACGTGGTATGCGCTGGCCGGTCATTGACGGCAAAGAGACGCTATGGCGTTACCGTGAAGGGTTTGACCCACTGGTACGGAAAATGAATCCGACCGTTGCTGCTGGTGATGTCTATTTCTATGGCAAACCAGATGGCAAAGCCAACATCTTCTGCTGTCCGTATGAGCCTGCTGCAGAAGTTCCCGATGATGAGTATCCACTGTGGATGTCTACCGGCCGTGTATTGGAGCACTGGCACTCTGGTTCAATGACGCAACGTGTCCCTGAACTCTACCGTGCAGTACCGGATGCAGATATCTTTATGCACCCCGACGACGTAAAAGCATTGGGGTTATATAACGGTGCTGCCGCCAAGGTAATCTCTCGTCGAGGCGACATTACGGGCCGCATCTCAACAAAAGGACGTAACCGTCCCCCCAAAGGACTCATCTTTGTACCTTGGTTCGATGCGCGTCGTCTGGTAAACAAGCTGATTCTTGATGCGACAGATCCGCTCTCCAAAGAGACCGATTACAAGAAGACTGCTGTTAAAGTAGTTAAGGCCTAACAAGGAGAGAACCCATGAAAAAAAGTAATACTATGATGTTTGTACTGGGCTCATCTCTTGCCACACTGCTACTCACCAGTAGCCCTGCACTGCAAGCCGATGAGGTTGTATCACTACGGGGAGGGGTTGATATCGCTCAGCTCTCTCTCGTTCCTAGTCGAAAGAATCGTTTCAAAGATGCAGATCCTTTCGAAAGAACCTGGAAAGAGCAACCTCCTGTCATGCCACACAAAGATTATCCTGTGAGTATCAAGGATAATAAGTGTATGGACTGTCACAGTGATGAAAACTACGAAGAGGAAGAGGCCACTCAGATTGGTCGCAGCCATTTTGTAGACCGTGCAGGTAACAAGCTGGAGAATTTATCGGGAAACCGCTTCTTCTGTAATCAATGTCATACACCACAGTTCAGAATTGATCCTCTGGTGACTAATGACTTCTCAACCAGCGCACGCAGATAGTCCATAATCTTTATTTAAGATTATAACTATCCCAATAACCGCCTGAACACTTCCGTGTTCAGGCGGATTTTTATCTATATAACATACAAATCATATACAAGGATTTATCCAAATGCAGATTTCTGGTATCGCAATCCAGTTTAAACCCGATTTTTCAGATACAATCCGAGCTACACTTCAACAGATTGAGCATCTTGAAATTCACGCTGAAGAGCCCAGCAAAATGGTCATCACAGTCGAGGAGAGAAACTCCGGAGAAATGACTGATGCTATTGCTCAAATAGAGGAGATCGAAGGTGTTTTACTGGTCAACCCAGTCTATATCTACGATGATACTGAACTGAAAGAAGTGATTTGACACCAAAAAATCCAGCAAACCTGAACACCAAAAAGGAATTCCCCGTGAAAAACAGACTCTCTACAATATTAATACCTACACTCATCACACTGACACTATCGCAACCTCAAGCGGCTGCTTTAGATTCAGCCACTCCGATAAGCTCCATCTCAGATGCCGCAAGACTCTATATGGAAGCCGTCCCTCTTCCGACAGACTCTTTGAAAAGAGTTGAACTTCTCAACAAGGCTGAAGGTATCCTGACAAAGATTATTGAAGGTGATCCCAAGTCACTCGAGGCCTATCGCAAGCTTCTAGGGGTCTATCTGCTCAAACAGGATTACACCAACAGCATCCGCACGGTTCAGGAGGCCATTACTCTCTCACCCAATGATCCCAAACTCTTTATCACCCTCGCATTCCTCTATGAACATTCTGGTGAATTTGAATACGCCAAAGCGATGCTGGATGAAGCTCTGAACATCGCCCCTGACAACAAAGTAGCCAAAGACTACAAGGTAGTCCTCGAAAAGAAGCTGAAGGCACTACTGCAGTCCGCCAAGCAGGCCACCTCAGCCCATTCAGGTGCAGATATGAGTGCACATCCACTCCCCTCAAATTCACACTAAAAGATTTATCTGATGTGTAACACACTACAGATAAAAATATGGAAATGGTCCAATCTAATTTTAAACAGGCCGTTTTTTTCACCGCGTGACCTGGGTCAATGATTTGGGGCACTTCCTTAAACACACTACCAGATTACTAAGCACACCTTAGTAAAACAATGCTAACCGTTATTTACCTTTGATCAGGAGTCAATAATTTATGCTAAAAAAGACACTCACAATGGCCGTTGCCATCGGAATGTCGCTTGGGACCGGAAGTTCAGCGTGGTCTTCTACGCTGGATGATGTGATGCAGGCCCGTGGCCTCACACAGAAGGACCTGCTTGCGGCAGCCAAAACCTACACCCCGACAGGTGGGCGTGATGAATATATCGCCTTCAGCTCTGGCGGCCAGAGCGGTCAGGTGATCGTATATGGCATTCCATCGATGCGTATCCTTAAATATATCGGTGTCTTCACACCAGAACCATGGCAGGGCTATGGCTTTGATGATGAGTCCAAGGCCGTACTGGCACAGGGCAACATCAACGGCAAAGAGATCAAGTTTGGTGATACCCACCACCCCGCCTTCACAGAGAAAGATGGCGAGTATGATGGTAAATACCTCTTTATCAATGACAAGAACAACCCCCGTCTGGCGGTGATTGATCTGCATGACTTTGAGACCAAGCAGATTGTGGTTAACCCACATTTCAACAATGAGCATGGTGGTGCATTTGTTACACCAAACTCTGAGTATGTGATCGAAGCGGCACAGTATCCTGCCCCATTCGAGAATGAGTATGTGCCACTAGAGCAGTTTAATGACCGCTATCGTGGTGGTGTCAGCTACTGGAAGTTCGACAAAGAGGCTGGTCGTCTCGACCCTTCCAAGTCATTCACGGTAGAGCTACCTCCTTACAGCCAGGACCTCTCTGATGCGGGTAAGTTTGTGAGTGATGGCTGGTCCTTCACCAACTCCTTCTGCTCCGAGCGTTATGTCGGTGGTATCGAGAAGGGTCGTCCTCCATATGAGGCGGGCTGCTCCCAGAAAGATACCGACTTCCTCCACGCGATTAACTGGAAGAAGGCTGCAGAGCTCTACAAGGCAGGCAAGGGTAAATCTGTAAACGGTATGGATGTACTGAGCATGGAGACCATGGTCGAGAACAAGGCACTGTTCCTGGTACCAGAGCCTAAGAGTCCGCATGGTGTTGACGTCTCTCCGAATGGTGAGCACATCATCGTATCCGGTAAGCTCGACAGCCATGCGTACGTCTACAGCTTTGAGAAGATGATGGCTGCACATAATGCTGGCAAGTATGAAGCCAAAGATGCGTATGGTATCCCCATCGTCTCTCTGCAAGACGCACTGAGCAAGCAGGTACAGGTCGGACTGGGACCACTGCATACGCAGTATGACTCCAAAGAGTGTACCGTCTTCACCTCCATCTACGTAGATTCACAGGTTACCAAGTGGAACTACTGTACTGGTGAAATTCTGGATAAAATCTCTATCCACTACAACATCGGTCACTTGGTGGCAATGGAAGGCGACTCCGCCTCTCCTGACGGCAAGTACCTCGTCTCCCTTAACAAGCTGGCGATTGATCGCTTCAACCCTGTTGGTCCACTGCATCCGCAAAACCACCAGTTGATCGACATCAGCGGCGACAAGATGGAGCTGTTGTACGACATGCCTCTGCCATTGGGCGAACCGCACTACGTGGTTGCAATCAAGGCTGACAAACTGAAACCTGGTATCCGTTACAAATCTGGTTGGGATAGCCGTGCTGACAAGCGCTCGCCATACAAGACCCGTGCTGGACGCGAGAAGACAGTACGCACCTGTGATGGTGACAACTGTACGGTTGAGGTATTTGGTACTGTGATCCGTTCACACATCACCCCTGAGACCATTGAGGCTGAGGTAGGCGATAAGGTGATCATTCACTTGACCAACCTGGAGCGTGCTGAGGATGAGACCCACGGTTTCGCACTCAATGGCACCAACGTCAACCTCTCTATCGAGCCAGGCAAAACGGTCTCTGCAACCTTTATGGCTGACATCGAAGGTGTCTTCCCTTACTACTGCACAGAGTTCTGCTCTGCACTGCACTTGGAGATGGAAGGCTACCTCTTGGTTAAACCGAAGGGTTACAAAGCTGTTGCAGGCAAGATGCAGGAAGGTACAACCTACTCCAAGCCAGACTACGACAAGCAGTATCAGACCAACCTGGACACCCAGGGAGTTATCGATTCTGTTGTAGGCTACATCACCAGCACCAACTACACGGACTTTGCTCCAGTAGTTGCGCTGGTTGAAGATGCGGTAGATCAGCTTGGCTTTGCCGAGACCTGGCGTAAGAAGGCAGAGGAATCTGCCAAGGCCAACGACTTCCAGAATGCAACATTGCAGGCTGGACAGTGGTGGCAGTACCAGGTAAAAGCAGCAGACATCGGTCTGCGTGCCAAGACCTATCTGGAGCAGAATGGTGCAAAAGTTGTGAAGTAATTGACAACTGATTCACCAATCGAAAGGGGGGAGAGTTTCAACTCTCCCCCTTTTTTTGATCCTGAACAAAGAAATTAAAGCAAAACCAGTTTATTCTAAGAAACACCTTTGGATTTAGTACACAACTCAATAACCTATTAAGGAAAATACCACGATGAAAAAAGTACTTTTGATCGCCTCTTCTATCGCTCTATTGTCTGCAATGTCTGCCACTGTCTCCGCTGATGGTGCAGCACTCTATCAAGCCAAGACCTGCTGGTCATGCCACGGTAAAGATGCCAAGACCCCTATCCTGCCAATTTATCCAAAATTGGCTGGACAGAATGCAGGTTACGCACTGAATCAGATGAAAGATATCAAGTCCGGCGCACGAGCCAATGGTCAGGCCGCTGCAATGCAGGGGGTGATGGGGCTAGTCAATGATGCCGAGATGAAAGAGATTGCAGACTGGCTCTCCAGCCTGAAGTAATCATAAAGCCATATGAAGAGTGCGGAATAGAGGATCTATTGATATAAATCAAAGTCTCTGAACTACGATTCCTCTATTCTATAAAAAACTATCGATATAAGATTAAATAAGCTGGAGAGTATCCTGATGAAAAAATTAACAGCAATTGTAGCTGTCACCCTTTTGAGCGCAGGGTTTGGTAGTTCAGTATCAGCCGGCGGTCAAGTCACTAATGTCTCTGACTGGAATACCGGTGAGGGTGAGCAGAGCGTTGCGATGAAGCTAACCCCGGACCGCGAGAACGGTATTGAAGTCTATGAAGTCTGCTCTGCCTGCCACTTGCTGGAAGGCTGGGGCATGACCAACGGCACCTTTCCTCAACTTGCTGGTCAGCACAAGAATGTACTGATCAAACAGTTGGCCGATATTCGTGCACTGAACCGCGATAACCCTACCATGTACCCTTTCGCATTGCCGGAGTCGATCGGTGATGAACAGGCAATTGCTGATGTAACCGATTACATTGCCAAACTACCGATGAACCCGAATAACGGTAAGGGCGCAGGAGATAATCTGGCTCATGGCGAAAAGCTTTATAAAGAGAACTGTGTGCAGTGCCACGGTGAAATTGGTGAAGGTAGTCAAGAGAAGTTCTACCCTAAAATTCAGGGGCAGCACTACGCCTATATGCTGCGTCAATTTGAGTGGATTCGTGATGGCAAGCGCCGTAACGCGAACCCTGACATGGTCAAACAGATTGCCGGCTTCAGTGATGATGATATGAAGGCCGTAATCGATTACACCTCACGTATTCCCGTCCCTAAAGAGGATGTAGCTCCTGTTGGCTGGATGAATCCAGACTACAACTAGCCCGCTATCGACTGCCCCTCTTTGAGGGGCGGTTTTACCTTTCTCTTGGGGTATATACCATGGAAAAGTGAAAGGTAAAGCCGGGATAACCTCCCAGAGAGCCGTACCCTCATCGTTACCCTCATCGTTACCCTCAGAATAAACTAAACTGACTCACCACTGACTCACCAGGATTTCCAATGCCCCTTTCCAACTCCAAACAGAATCTGATTATCGGCACCTTGTCACTGGTTGCCCTCGGTTTGCTTATTTCAATCTTCTACACCCCTGTCTGGTGGGTCTCGCTCAAGGCACCACAATATCCTGATGCAGCCTTTCCTCAAGGTATCCGTATCCACTTTCACGTCAATGGTGTCTTCAATGGTTGTCAAAAGGTTGAAACTGAGGAGAAGTATGAGGAGGAGGCTCTCAACTGCAAGCATGAGATGGATGCCATCAACCACTATGTAGGAATGTATCCCATTGCTGCAGGTGCGCCGATAGAGCGTGCGGTCTCTCCATTCGTATTTGTGCTGTTGGGTCTGATGGTGATCGCTTTTGCGCTCCCCAATAACAAACAACGTATTCTATTGATGGGTGCCGGATCACTGCTGATTTCAGGCTGGTCCTATAGCACCCTCTACACCGAAGGGGGCATAGCAACACAATCTTCTCCCTACCGTGAAGACTTGATGAGCACCATGCAGCTCACACCGGACGAGATCTCCAGCTGGAGCGGTATAGAAGCGATTCAAGCAAGCTATGAAGAGTCTCTGGCACGCTACTTCCCCACCATCGCGGTCAATTGTGAAAGTTATGCATCAAAAATGACCTATGTGGACCTCTATGCCTCTCAGGGACGTCCCTTTGATGAGCTGAATGACCTGTTGGTCAATGCTGGCGCCACCTCCGCAGTGATGTCTACATTTCATGAACTGTACAAAAAGATTCAAAAAAATCCCGACATGAATGCAGATCAACAGCAGCGAGCCTTTATGCAGCGTTGTGAGCTGATGTCGAACAAAATCGGCATGACCGACGTTGAACGTACCGAGATGATGATCACCATCACCCACATTGTCTTCTTTGGGCTACTGGGCGCTATGGCACTGCTGGTGATTGGCCTCTGGAAGATGGAGCGGATTTTTAAATGGGTACTGGTTCTGGTACCAATGGCACTGCCTCTCTTCTTTATTATGGATTATGCCGGTTGGCTCTGGTGGTTTGGGCACCACCTCAGTGAGATGGGTGCCTTCACCGTAAAACCCTTTATGCCAACCGTATTTGGTGTCGGTAAGGTAGCCCAGTTCTCTACCTACTCCTACCCCTACTATGGCTTTGGGTTGATCATGCTAAACTCTGTTGTATTGGCAGCTGCCGCTCTCATACGGTTGAAGTCTTCTCAATAGTTTCAGAATTAAGTATCACGTGAATCATCACGTCCACTTGTTCTCAGGCAAAACTGTAAAGAGCGTGTCCGAGAATAGAAGTCGTAACGAGGGGAAGCTGATTTGAGACAGATTTTTTCATTGTTTGAGGCGAATAGTTCCACTATTTAACGAAAAGGATGGAAAAATATGGCCAAATCCAGTTTTCCCGCAGTAGATTCTCTACTCTCGGACAAGCTCCTAGTTACGCCCTTTATCAGCTGTTGCTGTGGCTGCTCCGTACTCGAATCTTCAGGTACCGATTCTACACTGTAGTCTGTCTAAGTCTGCTCTTCGCCCCTCACAGCATGGCACTCTATCCCAGCTTTCAAGAGCTAGTCGATGCCACTCCCAAGGGGGGGGTTCTCACCCCTGCTGCCGGCATCTATGCCGGTCCCATTATTCTCGAACAACCCATCACGATTGATGGCAAAAATGGGGTCACCATTGATGCCGGCGGAAAAGGGAGCGTAGTTTTTATCGACACCGACGGTGCAACACTACAGAATCTGCGCTTGGTCAACTCCGGTTACTCACACAATGATATCGATTCCGGGGTACAGATACGGGGCCATTTTAATGTCATAAAGGACAACGTCATTGAAGAGTGTCTGTTTGGCATCGATCTGGGACAGGCAGAGAATAACATCATCCGTCGTAATACCATCACCTCCAAAAGTGATCGGGAGCTGGGGATGCGAGGTGATTCAGTACGACTCTGGTATAGCTTCAACAACCAAGTAACCGACAATACCATCCGGGGCTCACGCGATATGGTGGTGTGGTACTCCAAAGATAATGTCATTGCCCGCAATCGCTCCTCGGGAGGCCGGTATGCCCTCCACTTCATGTACTCTCAGGCAAACTTGGTCGAAGAGAACCACTATACCGATAACTCTGTGGGTATCTTTTTAATGTATAGCGATAGTGCTGTTGTGCGCAATAACTATATTGCCCATTCTCAAGGGACCACTGGCATGGGTATTGGAATGAAAGAGACCAGTGATGTCAAAATCACCAACAATCAGATCCTCTACTGTGCCACAGGGATCTACAGTGATGTCTCCCCTTACCAGCCTGATACCACCAATTTGATGGAAGATAACCTGATCGCCTTTAATGGCATCGGGCTGCTGTTTCATACGCCCTGGTGGGGCAACATTGCCCGCAACAACACCTTTAAAGATAATATCACTCAGGTTGTAGTCGATGGCAATGGCGGAGCCACCAAAAATGTATGGGAGAGAAACCACTGGGATGATTATGAAGGATTTGACCAAGACGATGATGGTCTCGGTGACACCCCTTATGAGCTCTACGCCTATGCCGATCGAATCTGGATGGACCGTCCCGAGGCCCGCTTCTTTATGGGGACCCCTCTGCTTGAGACTCTCGATTTTCTGGAACAACTCGCCCCTTTCTCAGAGCCCACACTGCTACTAAGAGATAAAAAACCATTGATCGTAGCCGCCAAGCGCACAGCGGTACAATCTGAAGATATAATGCAGGAAACTATACCAACCAACAGTCAAGTCGAGCGTGAAACACTCCCCCAAAAAGATTGGGGATCTTCACTCCGACTACTGGAAAAGGGCCTGCAATGAGCGAACATAATTCTAAAAAACCGCAACGTTTGACCCGTAAGGAGAGGGAACGCAGAGAGTTCCTGCGCACCTCTGCACTGGTCGCCGGAATCACTGGTTTCTCCCTGTTACAGCTTGTCCCCACCTTGAGTGGTGCCGCCCCCCGGCTGCGTCCACCGGGGGCGCTTGATGAGAGCGAATACCTATCATCCTGCATCAAGTGTGGACAGTGCGTACAGGTCTGCCCGGTTGAGGCGGTTTTTCTCGCCGACATGCTCGATGGACAAGGGCAAGGAGCCGCCTATATCGATGCCCGCAATCAGGCCTGTGACTTCTCCTGTGATGGACTGCAGTGCGTACTTGCCTGCCCCACCGGTGCATTGACCCATGAGATCAACTACTCACATGAGACCCGTATGGGGCTGGCACGACTGGAACAGCCCGGTAAATGTCTTGCGATGCAAGGCGAGGGGTTCTTCGGCATTGCTCGAGGAGAAGAGTACAGTGGCACACTGCGCTTTGAGGAGATTGACCGCTGGAATCCGATCCCGCTCAACCAGCACCCGTTTGATCTGGAGGTGTGTGATCTCTGTGTACGCCTCTGTCCCATTGAGATCCGTCGCACCCAGTGTGATGCAGGGACTCCCCCTTCCGGTGACATCAACCAATGCCCCCCCAAAGCGGCCATTACACTGGAAAAAATTGAGGGTGAGGGCAGCCGTGTACGCTATAAACCGGTAGTCCTGGAAGGCTGTGTTGGTTGCGGGGTGTGCGAAATGGTCTGCCCTACCGATGAACCCGCCATTGTCATCGATATCCGCAAGCAGTGGCCGGAGGACAACGTATGAGAATCATAAAATACTGTATCAATGTGATGCTTGGAAAACGCCCTGCCAAAACACCACCGGAAAAGATCTCCGAAGAGGCCCAGGCACTTCATCAACGCAAGAAAGATAGTGGAGAAATTGATAAAGTCAAAGCACGTGAAGAGCATGAGATCTATCGCGAAACCCACAATAAAAAATGGCGCAAACGACGCTGGTTTAGCATACTTTTTATTAACCTGCTGTTTGTCTTCTCCTACGCACTCGATATTCAGATGCTGGAAGGGGCGCTCACCGCCTCCCGTTTCCTCGGCTTCCATATGGCCGATCTGAACTCCGCTCTGCAGGTTATGCTGGCCTTCAAGACCGTGCTCATTAACCTACTGATCGGCTTTGTAACCGTACTGCTAATGTGGTTACTGCTGGGAGGACGCACCTTCTGCTCCTGGGTTTGCCCCTACCACCTCCTTTCAGAGTGGGCAGAGACGATTCACATCAAACTGGTAGAGAAGAAGATCATCAAAAATCACCTCTTTAACCGCAAGGCAAGAACCTGGTTTTACATCCTCTTTGCAGTCCTTGCATTCGGTACCGGTTATACCATATTTGAAACCATCTCTCCAACCGGAATCCTCAGCCGTGCCCTGATTTACGGACCCACCGTAGCCCTGCTATGGGTTCTGTTCCTGCTCACTGTAGAGATCTTCTACTCGCGTCGTGCCTGGTGTCGCTATGTCTGTCCGATTGGCCTGACCTACGGTTTCGTCGGTGCCTTTTCACCGATGAAAGTCAACTACAATGCCGTAAATTGTCACCATGAAGGTGACTGCCGCAAGGTCTGTCTGGTACCCCATGTACTGGAGTGGACCATCAAGGGACGGGCGCCAGAGCTCAATGTAGAGTTGGGGCCGGACTGTACCCGCTGCGGGATGTGTATCGATGTCTGCCCCACAGACTCACTGAACTTCCGTTTTAAAGGGTTGAGCAAAAAACGATGATCACCTTGGTGGGGGTCTCCAAGAGCTTCAAACGGACCCGTGTGCTCAATGAACTCAGTCTGGAGATTGCCGCCGGAGATCGTGTTGCACTGATTGGCTCCAACGGAGCCGGAAAGACCACCCTGATCCGCTGTCTACTGGGTGAATATCAATATAGTGGCACCATCTCTCTCAATGGAGAGTGCCCACGCGAAAACCGTAAAACTGTACTAGAGCAGATCGGCTTTGTACCACAGCTCCCCCCGCCACTGAAGATGTCGGTACAGCAACTACTCAACTTCTCTGCCGGAGTCTGCAATTGCGATACGGCAGAGATGGAGAGTGTAGCCACGCAATTAGGGCTGGAACTTGAACCGCTCTACAAACGCCCCTTTGAGAAACTTTCAGGCGGACAGAAACAGAAGCTACTGATCGCGATCGCACTGGGCCGCCCCACCTCACTATTGATCATGGATGAGCCCGCAGCCAATCTGGACCCCGAGGCACGTCACACCCTCTTCTCTCTGCTGGAACAGAAACAGGAGAAGAGCGCGATGCTGATCTCCAGCCATCGGCTTGATGAGGTTGCCTCACTGGTCAACCGGGTGATTGAGCTGGATCGGGGGGAGGTCGTACTGGATGACCGGGTCGATGACAGCATTGACCTCTCCAGTATCCTTCAATGTACAATCACCACCATTCGTGTTGAACCCGCCTTCTCAAAGGCAATGAATGGCTGGGGCTTCACAACAGGAGCAAACGAAGCCGAGTGGAACGGCTCTATACCCGGACCGGACCGCCTGCGTTTTCTCGGTACACTCTCTCGTTATGCAGCACTACTCTCCAGCGTTGAGATCAAGGAGGCGGCATGAAAGCATGGCTAATACCGCTTCTGTTATTCGCACTGGCTGGCTGCAGTAATGAACCACAGACCGGTCCGGTCGATGTAACCTGGGACCGTGACAACTGCGAACGCTGCATGATGGCACTCAGTGACCGCCACCACGCCGCACAGATACGTGGTGGAAAGCGACACAAGGTACATCATTTCGATGATATCGGCTGTGCCCTGTTGTGGCTGGAAGAGCAGCCATGGAAGAGTAATCCTGCCACCGAAATCTGGGTTAATAGCTATCAAGACGGGGATTGGTTGAATGCAAGGCAGTCACACTATATACGAATCACCCATACGCCGATGAACTACGGTTTTAGCGCACAACCTGAACAGACGGAAGGTGCCGTCGACTTTGAGAGCATGAAACAGGCAGTTTTCAAACAGGAAGCCACCTACCACGCCTCCGTAGAGGCACGACTTAAACATCGTGCTCAAGAGGCAAAGCGGGTAACGGAGCCATGAATCTAAGGTTGAACCACCTCTGGCTAACTGCCAAAGCCGATATCTCAGAATCACTGCGCAGCAAATGGTTCATGATCTACGCTACTGTGTTTGGCGGCATCATCGCACTGCTGTTTGCATTCGGTCTGACGGAATCACGCATCATGGGTTTTGTTGGCCTCTCACGGCTCCTGATCACCTATATCCAGCTATCGATGGCAATCCTCCCGATTTTTATCCTCATCACTACCGTACGCTCAGTGGCTGGTGATCGAGATGCCGGTGTCTTTGAGTATCTGCTCTCACTGCCGGTCTCCCTCTCATCCTGGTTCTGGGGCAAGATGGTAGGACGTTTTACTGTTGTCTTTCTGCCGGTATTTCTGGCAATGTCCGGCTCAATCGTCTGGGGACTCATTCAGGGAATGGAGATCCCCTGGTCACTGTTCCTCTACTACACCGCCTTCCTCTTCGCCCTCTCCTGGTGTTTTCTTGGTATCGGTATGCTGATCTCCACTCTTGCCCGCTCACCCGATGTAGCGCAGGGTAGCGCCTTTCTGGTCTGGCTCTTTCTACTTCTGTTTTTGGATCTGATTCTGCTCGGTGTGCTGATCCAGCAGCAGGTCCCTGTAGAGACGGTGGTTGCCATTGCACTCACCAATCCTCTGCAGGTGTTCCGAACCGCATCCATGCTGCTGTTTGATCCGCAACTGGTACTACTCGGCCCCTCTGCCTACCTGATTCTCGATCACTTTGGACAATTCTGGTATCTGATCTGGGCTATGCTCTACCCTCTGCTTCTGGGGACCGTGAGTGCCACCATCGGCTATCTACTTTTCAGAAGAGGAGATCAACTATGAACCCACTACTTTGGGGAGCGACCATACTGCTCTTCACCTCTCTGGTTTCAGCTGCCAACCTGGATATTGGTCAAGAGATCAATGAAGTTTGTGCCGGCTGTCATGGTGAATATGCCGAGGGGGGCAAAGAGGGGGAATACCCCCGCCTGGCCGGGCTGCCTGCCGGTTATATGGAACAGGAGTTGCGGCACTTCAAAAGCAAGGTACGATTGAACCATCCGATGGTCCCATATACCAAAGAGCGTGAACTGCCCGAAGAGGACCTGCTGGACGTCTCTGCCTACATCGCAACCATTGAACTCTATGCAAAACTCCCTCCTATCGATGAAGAGAATTTTAATGCCTATGAGCGTCTGCTACTGAGTAAGAAACTGCTCAATGTACGCCGTATTGAGGGGGACTATGCGGCAGGAAAACAGCTCTACAGCAGAGAGTGTGCCAGTTGTCACGGGCGCAAAGGCGATGGCAAGCTCAAGAGTCAGACCCCGCTACTGGCCGGTCAATACACCAACTATCTACTCAAACAGATTCATGCCTATCAGAAAGGCACACGCATTCACGATCAAGAGGAGGCCTCCGAGTCAATTTTCAAAGAGTATAGCGAGATACAGATTCATAACCTTCTCGCCTATCTCTCTATTCTGGATGATGATTAACGACTGCACTATCCGGCCTTACCAACTTCCCTTCGAACAACCCTGGAACAGCAACCACGGCACCCACACCATTCGGCAAGGGTTTCTTGTTGAGCTGAAGGATGAAGCCGGAAACTATAGTTGTGGAGAAGCCGCACCACTCGCAGAGATGGGGACCGAGTCTCTTGTGCAGTGCGGTAACGGCCTAAAAAATCTCAAAGAGGTCACTCTCCACCACTGCGCTGAAGAGCTGATCAGCCAACTCGAACCATACCGCAAGAACCATCCTGCACTCTGCTGTGGTGTTGAATCGGCAGCTGTCGAACTACTGGCGAAACAGAACCATCTCACCCTTGGCCAATGGCTGTCTGGTGGATCGCCTAACCAAATACATGTCAATCAGATCTTGCCTGCTATAGACTCCAGCGCCATCGACCCGGCGGGTAGTCACATCATCAAACTCAAGCTGGGTATCGCTCCAATCCAGCAAGAGCTATCCCAGATACAACAACTGGCACTCCACCTTTCACCCAACCAGAGACTCCGTCTCGATGCCAACCAGGCTTGGCACTATGATGAGGCTGCCCATTTTCTCTCTCAACTGCACAGCCTGCCGATTGAATCCATTGAGGAGCCACTACAAAACCCTACACTGGAGTCCATCGATCAACTGCAACAACAGTGCCCCGCACCTATCGCACTGGATGAGTCTGTACGGCAGATCGGTATTACAGAAATTCTCGATCACGGTTCTCTACAACGTGTTGTACTAAAACCAATGCTACTCGGTGGCCCCCGAACCACCTTTCTTCTCGCTCAACAGTTCCAGAAAGCGGGCATTGAGACGGTGATCACCTCAACGCTAGAGAGCAGCATTGGCATTGTCTCTGCAGCATACTGTGCAGCAGCAGCCGATCCTCGGCAGCAGCAGGCACATGGGCTCGATACAGCCCACTATTTTAGTGAAGATCTGACCCTTGCACCGAGGATCAAAAACGGGATACTTCACCTCCCATGAGCAGAGCAAAAACCCCGACCATCCTGCACCACCACACCGTCCGTCTGCATGAGACCGATGGTGCAGGCATTCTCTTTTATGGTCAGATCTTCACCCTCGCCCATAATGCACATGAAGAGCTACTGTTTACTGCAGAACTCTCACCCCGACAGATTTTTGAGAATCACCCCTTCTCCATACCACTGGTACATGCTGAAGCCGATTATCTGAGCCCCATTCGATTGAGTGAGCGGTTAACCTTGAAGGTATGGGTTGAAAAAATTGGTGAACACTCCTTTACCTTGAGGACCGAAGTTGAAAGCTGTGATGCTGACGGTAAACCACAACCCAAGGCGGTCGTCACTACCGTTCACGTCACTATTGATGTCGAAACAGGCAAGGCAATCCCGATTCCCACCCCTCTGCTGCAACTACTCAACGACGCCTCTTGAGAACCCCATACTCCAACGAAGACAAACTTGGCCGCATCAACCTGCAATGGTCGATTCTGCTCATTCAGACACTGATTGAGCAGGGAATCAGCCGCTTTGTCATCTCCCCCGGCTCACGTTCCACCCCGTTGGCACTGGCCGTTGCCCGCAACCCCAAGACAGAACATTGGGTCATCATCGATGAGCGTAGCGCAGCTTTCTTTGCCCTGGGGCAGGCTAAGCAGAGCCATGCACCAACTGCGCTGATCTGCACCTCTGGTAGTGCAGTAGCCAACTGGCTCCCCGCTGTAGTGGAGGCGAACCACGCCTCTGTGCCACTGCTGCTGCTCTCTGCAGATCGTCCTGCGGAGCTACATGGGTGTGGTGCCAACCAGGCCATTGAACAGAGTCAGCTATTCGGGGTGCAGCTACGTGGCACCCATCCACTGGTTCCAGTCGATGAGATCACCCCCTCCAGGGTCACCATGACCCAACTCATTACCGAAGTAATGATGGAGTTACAGCAACCGATCCCCGGCCCCGTACAGATCAACATTCCTTTCCGTGAACCACTGCTTCCTCGTTCATTTGAACAGATCGACTGGATTCCTGAACCACTTCCCCCTCTCCCCCCTACCCCCCCTATCCTCATAGAGACCAGCTCACCGAGCAGACGCACGGCGCTCTCCACACTGAATGAGTCAATCCACGGTAAACCGGGAATTATTCTCTGCGGAGAGGCCCACTACAGTGATACCTTTTATCTTGAACTGATTGCAGTAGCAGAGCAGCTTGATTGCCCTGTTCTGGCAGACCCGCTCTCCAATCTGCGATGGGGCCACCCTCCCCACCCAAGAGTGTTGTGCCACTACGATGGCACCCTGCGTAAACTGATCGCCGCCAACCATCATCACCCGCAATGGGTCATCCAGTTTGGTGACTTTCCCCTCTCCAGAAATATTGCCCGCTGGTTGCAGCAATCCCCTCCAGACACGTATCTAGTGGTGCAACATAAACGGCTCTGGAGTGACCCCAACGCCTTCTCTACAGAGACTCTGGAGGTTGCTCCAGAGCAGTTCTGTCGTACCCTTCGGGTACACTGCAGTAGAGTAGATCTTCCACAATGGAACCAACCCTTTCTCTCAATGGAGCAACAGGCTCAACAGTGGAGCATGGATGGTAATGCGCTCAACGAGCACCAGTTACTACGGCAGCTCCACCAGCACCTCCCGGCCCAGACCCGGCTCTTCAGCGGGAATTCGATGGTGATTCGGGATATTGATGGCTGGCTTCCTCAAAGAGAGGCCCCACTGCAGCTCTACGCCAATCGCGGGGCAAGCGGTATTGATGGCAACCTCTCCACAGTCTGCGGGATACGCTCAACCACCCCCTCTGAGATTCCGCTGGTCGCATTACTGGGAGATCTAACCCTGTTTCATGATCTCAACGCCCTCTCTCTGGTCCATAAGACCGGTGGTAACCTCACATTAATCGTGATCAACAATGGGGGGGGCAATATCTTCAGCTATCTCCCCCCCGCACAACTACCCGAATTTGAAACGCTGTGGCTCACCCCACCAGAAATCGATTTTGAACAGGCCGCAAAGCTCTATCACATCCACTATCTACGAATTGGAAATGGGCTGGAGCTACCGCAACAACTACCACAGCAATTGCAGACAAAAACTCCCAAACTGATAGAATGGGTCGTTGATCGTAACCACAGCATTCAGACCCACCAACAGTACTGGGAGTCACTACAGTGATCGACTGGAAATCAGCCACCACCCAATATCAAGATATCCTCTACCACCACGCCGAAGGGATCGCCAAAATCACCATCAATCGACCCCAAGTACGTAACGCCTTTCGTCCTGAGACCGTCAATGAACTCATCAACGCCTTTCAGCAGGCACATCTTGATCCAGCCATTGGGGCCATCATACTGACTGGTGCAGGGGATCAGGCCTTCTGCTCCGGCGGCGATCAGAAAGTTCGTGGCGAGGGTGGATACCGAGACCAATCCGGCGGTGAACATCTCAATGTCCTCGACCTGCAACGGCAGATCCGTACTCTACCAAAACCGGTGGTGGCGATGGTCAATGGGTATGCCATTGGCGGAGGCCATGTCCTCCATCTGATTTGTGATCTCTCAATCGCCTCAGACAACGCCATCTTCGGACAGACCGGCCCCAAGGTGGGAAGCTTCGATGCCGGACTCGGTGCAGGCATCCTCGCCCGTACCGTAGGGATGAAGAAGGCCAAGGAGATCTGGTTCCTCTGCCGTCAATACAGCGCCACAGATGCGCTGCAGATGGGGCTGGTTAATACCGTCGTCTCCCAAGATCAACTGGAGACAGAGACCGTCTCCTGGTGTCAGCAGATGCTACAACATAGCCCCACCGCACTGCGGCTGCTGAAGGCAGGATTCAATGCAGATACCGACGGCATGGCCGGGATTCAAGAACTGGCAGGCAATGCCACCGCCCTCTTCTATATGTCAGAAGAGGGACAAGAGGGGCGCAACGCCTTCAACGAGAAACGTCCACCTGATTTCACCCCCTACAAGAGAAGACCTTAGGAGCCTGCCGGATTTATGGTTGAACAGCTCGCAATGGAGCTGGATCTCTACTTCAGCGATCCACCCTCCCAAGCCACCCTCCTCAGCATCACCCTCCCCTTTTATCAGCGCCCTTTTACCACCCCATTGGCACCTGAAGAGGGGATCTACTGGAATAGCGGGACAGCCAGCTTGCGTCTGCTGGGGTTGGGTAGCGCGTGGTCTGTACAGTTAAAAGGAAGCGCACGTTTTTGTGAGGCCGAGCAGCAACTCAAGCAGCTACACAACCACTGGTCGCAGATTGACCCTGACGACTGTGGACATGCACCACAACTCTATTTTCAGTACGCTTTCGATGCAGATGACCCCATGAAAGGTGAATGGAGTGGTCTACCCAACACACTGTTGAGCATGCCACGGCTGCAGCTCATCAACCACAAGGCACACCAATTCATCACCCTCTCGCACCCCATTAGTGGCAGCAATCCACAACAGATCCTGGCACGATGGGAAGAGGATCTCAACACTCTGCAGGGGTTACTGGAAACCCCTCACTCTGCCTCTGCAGCCTCAACATTAACCCGAGCCAACCAGACAACAGAGACGGCTATACAGATCCAACAGGGGATCAACGCCATTCAGCACGGTACGCTTGAGAAAATCGTCTGGGGAGAGGCGCAACAGTTTCAACTCTCTCAGCCACTGTCACTTCAACCGGCTCTGCAACAACTTGAGCGGCGCAATCGAAGTGGTGTTCAACTCCTTTTTGCAGAGGCCGGAAAACAGTTCATCACAGCACCTCCGGAGCGGTTACTCAAGAAACAAGGGGGTCAGATTGAAGCTGAGGCGCTGGCAGGCACCGTACCACGCGGCAAAAATGAAAAGGAGGAGCAACAGTTAGAGCAGCAACTTCTCCAGACCCCCAAGCTGCAACATGAACACCAACTGGTCGCTGACTTCATCCAGCAGCAGCTCAAACAGCACTGTGACAATGTTGAATCCTCCGCTACACCTGCAATCTACAAACTTGAGAATGTCCAGCATCTGCTTACCACTTATCATGGACAGCTGAAACAGCGCCACTCTCTTTTTGAGCTGACTGAAGCACTGCATCAGAACCCTGCAATCTGTGGCACCCCCCAAACAGAGGCACTCGCATGGCTACAGCAACACCACAACAGCCATCGCGGCTACTACTGCGGTGGTGCTGGCTGGATCGATGGAAAGGGGGATGGGGAGATTCATGTCCTGCTGCGCTGTTCCCTAGCAGATACAGCCACAGCCACCCTTTTCGCTGGTGCCGGTATCGTCAAAGAGTCTACGGCAGAAGAGGAGCAGACCGAGATCAATCTTAAAATTGAGGGATTGCTAAATGTATTGGCTCGTTAAGGAACCTCTGAACAAGTCTGGGTAATTTGAATTACGTCCATAGTGTCCAAGATCAAGGCGAAGATCGCAGCCAATAGCAGGCTATTAGCAAGGTTTTCAACGAAGATATTGGGCGCTATGGGCGTTAGGCATTTACACATGACTTATTCAGAGGTTCCTTAACTGCATCTCATGCGAAGCACCCCACGTCGCTGGCTATATTAAAAATGGTGCTATTGCAGTGCCCGTAACAGTTAGCAAGGAAGTCAAACAACCTATATCCAGCATTACGTCACACGGAAACAGTGCAACGGCCAAGCTAGATTATTGCTCCTCAAACAAATTTTACAACAGTTAAACAACATATTGAATTAATTTAATATAATTACAAACAAGCGTGTGGTGATTTGTAAAACAACAGAGTGATCATACTGTTCTGCGCAACCTCCAAAACAGTCTCAAACTTGATTTTTGCCCCCCAATAGTGCGATTATAGGCGGCTGTCTAAGCAGCTCTGACCCCAGACTGCACAAGGAATTTTTGTTCTACGAGGGAATCGTTTGTGAATCCAACCACTATACAAGAACACATTGTAGAGATCGTCAGTGACTCTGGCGAAGGCGCACAGAAGTGCGGCCAAACCTTCGGTAATATCAGCGCCAAGATGAATAATGGTGTCTGGACCGTGGAGATTATCCCCGCCGAGATTCAACCACCAGCCCGTACCCCATCGGGAGCCAGTGGTATCCGTATCCGTCTCGGCTCCAAATATATGACCAATGTCGGTAATGAGGGTGACCTAGTGGTTGCCTTCAATGAGCAGGTGCTCTACTCCCGTATTGCCAATGGTGCCTACAAAAAGGGTACCATCGTACTACTCGACAACCGCTGGGCCAGCGATGCCTCTACCGAGATTCAACAGTCGTATGGTAAGGCTGTAGTCGAATTCCGCGACCACGGGCTGGTGGTCCATGAGTTACCGATTCATGAAGCCTGCCTCAAGGTGGTCAAAGACCCGCGCAAGGGTAAAAACATGTTTGTACTGGGGATGCTCTGCCGCATCTACAACCGTGACAAAGAGGTGGGGCGTAACGAGATTGCCCTCACCTTCTCCGGCAAGAAGGAGGCGATCATCACCAGTAATCAGAATCTGTTTGATGCCGGTTACCAGTTTGCCATCGACCAACTACCTGAGTACTTCTTCGATATTCCTCCTGCTGACGAGATGGGCCAGCAACCGATGGTGGTCACCAACGGCAATCAGGCCATTGGCCTGGGCGTAATGGCTTCCGGCATGGAACTGGTCTCAATGTACCCCATCACCCCGGCGACTTCGGCCTCTCACTACCTGGCTGAGGTATTTCCGGCAGCCGGTGGCTTTGTCCATCAGGCCGAGGATGAGATTGCAGCGATCGCCTTTGGAATTGGTGCCTCCTACGCAGGCAAGACCGCCTGTACCATCACCTCGGGTCCGGGAATGGCGCTTAAAACCGAGAATATTGCACTGGCGGTGATGGCAGAAATTCCATTGGTTATTGTGGATGTACAGCGTGGTGGCCCCTCAACCGGTCTGCCCACCAAGATTGAGCAGGGCGACCTGCTCTCTTCAATGTATGGTATGCCCGGAGATGCCCCCAAGGTGATTCTGGCTGCAGCAACCATTGCTGAATGTTTCAGCTTGGTGGTTCTGGCCCGTAAACTGGCTGAAACCTTCCGTACTCCGGTCATCGTGTTAACCGATGCCAATTTGGCAACCGGTGTACAGCCATGGGCTCGTCCCGACCTGAGTCGTGAAATGCTGGCTCCGCCTCTGGACCAGTCCGAATGGAACCCCAAGATCGCAGCCTATGACTGGGATGAGAAGACCGGATTGTCACAACGTCCAATTCCCGGCATGCCGAAAGGTGAGTATATTTTGACTGGCCTTTCACATACGAAACGCAGCAAGGTCTCCTATGAATCTGCTGAGAACCAATACAGCACCAGTATGCGTAGCCGTAAACTGGCTACCCTGCAGAGCACCCTCACCCCACCGAAAATTCATGGAGATGAGGGTGGTGACCTGCTGGTCGTTGGCTGGGGTTCCACCTTTGGTGCGATTGAAGAGGCTGTTGACAATCTGCGACAGCGTGGCAACAAGGTCTCTGCAATCCACCTGCGCTTCCTCTCTCCTCTGGAGCCGGGACTGAAAGAGATCTTCTCACATTTCAATAAAGTGATTACGGTAGAGGTTAACTATAGCGATGATCCCAACGCACCGATGATTACCGCTGAGAACCGCCGCTATGCACAGCTTGCAACGCTGCTGCGGGTACAGACACTGGTTGATGTTGACTGTTGGTCTGTGGTCTACGGTCACCCACTCCAACCCGATCTGATTGAGAAGGCGCTACAAGAGCGGTTAGATCAGGTCGTCGACCCGTCACAATCAGAGTCAGAGGCAGGAGAATAACAATGTTTGGAATAAAAGCAGATTGGTCTCTCGATATTCAGGAGCGTTACTTCACACTGGATGATTACGAAGGAAATGAGGCGCGCTGGTGCTCCGGCTGTGGTGACCACGCCGTATTGGCAACAGCTCATCGTGTTTTGCGTGATGCACAGCTCCCTCCTGAAAAGAGTGTATTCGTATCCGGTATCGGCTGTTCCAGCCGTATGCCCCACTATATGGCGACCTATGGTCTGCACGGCCTACATGGTCGCGCTCTGCCGCTGGCTTGTGGTGTAAAATCGCGTCGCCCGGATCTTGATGTCTGGGTTGCAACCGGTGACGGTGACTGTTTCTCCATCGGCACCGCACACTGGATTCACGCAGTACGGTACAACATGGATATGACAGTACTGATCTTTGATAACCAGATCTACGGTTTAACCAAGAAGCAGACCTCTCCGACGACCCCGATTGAGTTCAAGACCAGTACCCATCCGGAAGGTTCATCACTGGACATGCTCAACCCCAACACCGTAACCCTCGGTATCACCAATGCCTCGTTTGTGGCGCAGGTGGTTGACTGGAACCCCCCTCTGCTGCACGAAACTCTCAAGGCGGCCCATGCCCATAAGGGGACCAGCTATGTGCGGATCATTCAGCGCTGTCCGGTCTTTGTTGACAGTATCACCAAAGAGCTGCAGGAGGACAGTTCTCGCCTGCTGCTGTTGACGCATGAGAAGGGTATTCCGGTTGCCCCCGGTGTTGACCGTCTCTTCCCGGAGACACGTGAGCATGATCCATCCGACATGAATAGTGCGATGGAGATCGCCCGTGATGAGACACTGAAAGGGATCATCCCGGTTGGACTGCTCTACCAGAACAGAGAGATCCCCTGCTATGATGAGCTGTCCTGCATCGGACACGATGCAACCGATGAGAAAAAGATAGCCGCCACCAATGACGCACTCGACTCGTTTGCGATCTAAACCATAGAGAGAAATTTGTATCGATGAGCAGCGCACCGCCTCTACCCATTCTGCACGCCTCTCAACCCGACCCGGAGTCTGAGACGGCAACCCTGCGGACCCTCCACCACTTTCATCTGGGTGATACCAGCGTGGAACGCGAAACCCTGTCAATCAACTGTGAGCATCTGCCTGCACTGTTGAGCCCTTTCAGGGATGCCTCGAAGATCCGCTACGACTACCCTTTGATCCTCTTTTCTCGCTACTCTGAGTACCGGAATCAGTATGCGCAGCCACTCTCAACCTTTCTCAAAGAGCATATCGAATCATTCGCGCCCGGTGAGAACAGTGCGCGTATCCTCAAGGATAATCTCGATTGGCTGGAGTATGCGATTCGAAAGGCTATTCAGGGACAGGAGGGACCACAACCACTGCATCCCGCCATCCAGTACGCTTGCGAAGCACTACAGCAGCACCTTGCCCTCTCTGAGGACAATCATGCAAACCTGCAGGGTGATCTGGACAAGCTGATTGAGGGGGTTACCGCAAAGGATCAACTACTCCCTTATGACCGTTATACCGCTATCTACCTGATGATCCACCTGGTGCATAGCCGTTCTGAATCGCGCTGGGATCAGTTTGAAAAGGAACTCTCTGCACTCCATCGTCAACTGGATCAGTTACTGGAAGTTGAACGCCACAAACTGGGCGATAACAGTGCTGAAGCACTACAACGCAGCGTGGGCAGTAACGCCTCCCACTTTAATACAGATATTCTCTCCACCTTGATGCCACAGCAGTCTGCCACGGTAATGATGTCGGAAGAGCGCCGTAGCCGGGTTGAGAAGGCTGTAGCGATACTGGGAACATTCAAGCGTGATCCTGTTCAGGTACGCTTTATCCATGGTGGTGATTTTTCCGGCCCATGGAGTGAGCACCCGGACCATTTCGAGACCATTATTAATTCTGACCCGTGCAGCAAGGCAACCGTACTCTTTGATACAGAGGCAAAAGAGCTTGCTGAACTGTTCTGTGCTTGCCGTGTCGCCCAGTTGGAGATCAGCAACCATTATGATCCCGTTGTCCATGATCCCTGGTTTGAAAACTTCAGTTGGGAGGCCTTCTCTGAAGAGGAGCTGCTGCTCGTACCGGCTACGGTAGCACTGGAACCTGCCAACCGCCTGGCCCATGAAGGGTTAGGCTCTTTTTCCCAGCTACTGGGTTCAGGTCGCCCTATTCAGATCCTGACGCGCGTTAAGGGTCATGACAACCCCGCTGTAAACCAAGGGGAGTCTCCCTTCCACGACTTTCGCCTGGAGCTGGGTTATATTGCAACCGCCCACCGCCAGTGCTATGTCAGCCAAACCTCATCTGCCCGTTACCAGCATCTGATGCAGGGTTTTCTCGAGGCCACTGAGATCCCACGCACAGGTGTCCATCTGATCAACACAGGAATACAGGATGAGATCATCCTGCAAGAGACCGACCCGCATCTGATCGGCTCTAACGTACAGAAGAGCCGCAAACAATTTTTGATGGACCCCTGGATGGTCTCCGGTGCTGCATTAGAGGGGCGAGTTCACCCCTTCTACCGTATCAACCCCAACCGGGGTGACACCTTTGCCGAACGTATGGATTTCAGTGTCAACCCGCAAGCTGACAAGGATTGGGCCATCCACCCCTTCAGCTATCGTAATGATGCCGCTGAGATGGTTCATACTGAACTTGCCTTCACCTTTGCCGACTATGCCCTGCTGATTCCACGGTTGCGAACCCACTTTCGTCAGATTCCCCGAAACTTTGACTCGGATAAGCTGGTCCCGATTGCCGACTACCTTACCCACTCCGATGAAGAGGCGTTCTCGCTGATCCCGTTTGTCTGGACAGTCAATGAGGAGAATGAGCTCAACAAAGTGGTGGTTTCGCGTGAGCTCGTACTCGCCTGCAAGGATCGTCTCAACTACTGGCATACCCTGCAAGAGTTATCCGGTGTACGCAATCCACACGCAGATCAGGCCGTTAATGCAGCCAACCTGCTGTTGGAGGCCAAACACAACAGCCAGATCAGTGAACTCAACGCGGCACATGAAGCGGAGATGAGCCAGCTACGCAGCAACGCCACCACAGAAGTGATGAGCAAGCTGACACAGGTACTGATGGGGATGGATCTGCAACAGGGTTTTGCTGCCACACCGAAGGCAGTAGCCTCTGCAACTACTACAGCACTATCAGAATCCAACAATGACACTACTGAAATGGCTGACGCGGCTGCTGAACCCGCCCCGGAAGAGGCCGTACCGGAGCCAGAAGTAGAGGTAAGCGAAGACCCCTGGATTGAGTCCATGCTCTGCACCACCTGTAATGACTGCCTCAACATCAACCCTCAACTCTTTGTTTACAACGATGACAAACAGGCCTACATCACCGACCCTAACCTCGGCACCTATGCACAAATGGTCGAGGCAGCGGAGATCTGCCCTTCACGCTGTATTCATCCGGGGATGCCACTCAACAGTAGTGAGCCAGATCTGGATGAGTTGATTGAGCGTGCAGCCCCTTTTAACCAGTAACCCATCTGGCAATGAATAGTGCTCTAGCCTCTCCTCTAATCATGACCGGCATAGGCCTCTTCTTCGGAGTGGTACTGGCCGTAGCCTATCGGTTGCTGAAAGTGGAAGAAGATCCACGCATTGATCAAACAGAGGACATGCTGCCCGGCACCAACTGTGGAGCCTGCGGAGAGCCGGGTTGTCGCGCCTTCGCCGAAGAGTTGATTCAGGGCAACATAGAACCCAGCAAATGCACTGTTGCCCCTAAAGATGAGATCGAAGAGATCGCTGATCTGTTAGGGGTTGATGCGGGAGAACAGGTAAAACAGGTTGCCCGTCTTCATTGTGCCGGAGGAAAAGCCGAGGCGTGGCAGATTGCCGAGTACCGGGGTTTTGATAGCTGTCGCGCGGCAGCAACCGTCTCGGGTGGTGGTAAAGGGTGCTCCTGGGGCTGTCTGGGGCTGGCCGACTGTGCCATCGCCTGTACCTTTGGTGCCATCACCATGAATCACAATGGCCTGCCCGTTGTTGATCCGGAAAAGTGTACCGCCTGTGAAGATTGTGTAGTTGCCTGTCCTAAAGATCTATTCAAGATCCATGCGATGGATGAGCACCTGTTTGTACAGTGCAATGCACCACTAGAGGGTGAGGCGATTACCTCACTTTGTCGCTCCGCCTGTGATGGCTGTGGCAAGTGTGCCGCCGATGCCGATACTGGATTGATTGAGATGGTCGATAATCTGCCACTGCTCCATTACCAGAGTGGTGGCAAAGAGAGTCCCAAAGCAACCTGGCGCTGTCCTACTGAGGCCATTATCTGGCTCGATGGTGGACAGTTTGATGACAAAAACCGGAACATAACCGAGGGTCAGAAACGATATGCCCAGCTTCACTGAAATCGCCAGCCGCATCTATCGTCAACTATTGGGGTTACAGAGGGCTCCACAGGGGGATGAACACGGGATAACCACCCTGCTGGAGGTGAGCGTTGCCGTTGCAACCGTTGAGGCAATTCTCTCTGAGGTCTCAAGCAGTGGGGAGACCTTCCCTCTGGAGAACGGTAGCATCGCATGGCGTGGTGAGCAGCAGCGCCAACAGTTCAATCTGTTCGGTCAACCATTACTGCAGATGGAGAGCGAAAGTCCCCGTGCTGCCCTCTCCAATGCAATGGGGCTGGTGATGACGGGAAAACGCGTCTCATGCAGCCTCTGGTCGAATGACCTGGCAGCAGCACAGGATCTACTGCGCCGCGCAGTCGGTCATCATCTGCCACTGGTTATTCATACCGTAAACCGTACACTACCCCTGCAGGGTGAGGGCAACGAAGGGAGCCACCAAGCGCTTCACCAGTTGCGTGAAAGTGGTGCCTGTGTCCTCTTTGCCCAGAACGGACAACAGACTATCGACTTCACTCTGGTTGCTCACGCAGTAGCTGAACAGGCACTGGTACCTGTCGTGGTGGTAATGGATGGTGAAGAGACCGCCTTTACTCTGCAGAAGCTACAACTCCCCTCTGCACAGCTGATTCAGCAACTGGTCGGCAACAGCAGTGACACTATTACGCTAGATGATCCTGCACAGATGATGCTGTTTGGAGAAAGCCGACGCCGCATCCCCTGCTGGCACAACCTGGACCGACCTACACTACAGGGAGCCTATCAGGACCACCACAGCTTCGGGTTGGGAGAGATCTCTCACACCCAGTTCTTTGGACGACAAGTGTCGCCTCTGCTGGAGCAGACCTTTGCCCGCTTCAATGAACTCACAGGCCGCAAATATGGCCCCATCTCTCTGCAAGGCAGCCGTAACAGCCGCAAACTGCTCATCACACAAGGTGCGATTACCGAGCGTTGTCAGCAGGTCGTTGACCATCTACGCCAAGAGCAGAAGAGTCCATTAACGGTCGTTGGACTGCAACAGATCTCCCCGGCACCGACCTGTGCACTACGTCAATTACTGCAACGGGCTGATGAGATCACGGTGCTGGACCGGGTAGAGCCACTGCTCGATGATGAACCACCGCTCTATCGACAGGTGGCCGCACTTGCATCAAGCAGCTGTCGTATTCACTCCATCCTTTACGGTATCGGAGGCCTGCCAGTACGTACCCGTGATCTGGTGGCTGCCTGCCAGTTACCGGTCAATAGACCTGCTACTTCATTGCGCTTAGGTATTGACCCGTTACCAGACCACAACAATCCAAAACAGCAGGTGCAACATGATCTGCTGGAGCGCCATTACCCTGATCTTGATAAGCTGGGGCTACGTAGCAGCAAAAGAGACAAATTACTCAAGCAACTACAGCCAGAGCAGACTCTCACGGTTGCAATCATCCACCGTAATCAACCGGAGTATCGCAATCTTTGTGGCGCAGTGGCACAACAGCTCTACCAGACTACCGAGGGAGAGCTACGTTCTCAGCAACAGAGCGGTTGGTCACAGTGGGGCGAGAGCCATGTCGATTGCTTCAGCTACAGCACAACTCCGCTGAGCGCACCGCTTGACCCGGAACAACCTATTGATATCGCTCTACTCACTGGACACCTTCCACAACAAGGAATCCCCACCATCAAGCGTATGCATAGCGCTACAGAGTTATTGATTGATCCCGGAAAATTGAGCCAAAAAGAGTATCTGGCAGCACTACCTCATGAACAACTAATACAACTTCACCAGTTGGGACTGAGCCTCTACTTTATCCTCTATAGTGCCGAGAGCCGTGAAGACAGTGCCGTGGCAAATGCACAGCGTAGCGGCAATCTCTTCAGCCTGATCAATGCGGTGAAGTTTGTGGAGCTACGTGAAAACCGTCTGGTCGGGGCCTATCATCCCCAGCAGCAGAAAATATTTTTCCAGGAGGCCCTTGAGCCACTTCAGCCCTACCCACTGCAACAACCGGGAGAACGTAGTGGCTCCGATGTGACACTACAGACACCGATGGCGGTGCGTCACCTCGGTAACAGTACAGAGGGGGACCCGAACGGTTACCAGAACCTCTCCCGCTTCTGGGATCAGACCGGTGTACTCTACCGGGATGGACTGGAGGCGGCACAGGGAATCGACCCCTTTATTGCAACTGGACAGATTCCACCGCTCTCCTCTACCTTCAACAACCACAGCACCCAGTCAGCGATGCTGCCTCAATTCAACCCACTATCCTGTAGCGGTTGTGGTGACTGCTGGAGTCACTGTCCCGACAGCGCAATTGGTGCCACCTCACTGACACCTGCACAGCTGCTGGAGGCTGGAGTGAAGATGGGGGGTGCCGACGCACTGCGTCCGCATCTCTCCAAGCTGGCCAAACAATTAAGTACCCTTACCGAAAGCAGAACAACTCGTTCACTGATTCAGCAGGGGTGGGACACCCTGATGGATAAGGCACCACTGACAGAGGAGCGCCGTGCAGCAGCTGATAAAGCTATTGAGACACTGTGTAATAACCTGGGTGTGCTTCTGATAGCCCACACCCCCCCTCTGTTCCACCAGTTAGAGGCCAAAAAACCGCAGGCTGGTGAGCTGCTGGCAGTGGTGGTCAACCCCGATAGCTGCAAAGGGTGTGGCCTCTGTACTACGCTCTGTCAGCAAGAGGCAGACCGACAGCAGTTTGAAAGTGCTGCATTGACTCAGCAACCGAGTCATGCCGAGACACTCAATGAGCAGTACAACCAGTGGCGCATCTGGGAACAGCTCCCCGACAGCAGTTCAACCACCTTAATTGAATATGGCGCACATCCTGAGATCGGCCCACTCACCGCTACCCTGCTCTCACGCCACGCAGCAATGGCTGTTGCAGGTGGTGACAATGCAGAGCCCGGTTCTGGTGAAAAACTGGTGGTACGACAACTGTTGGGGATTACCGAATACCGTCAACAGCCACTGGTTCATCAACTACTGCAAGAGCTGGAGACGCTCTATACACAGTTAATGGAGGGGATCCGTGAACAGCTCGCGGCAGCCTCCCACATTGATGACCTCTCTGCATTGGCCGCAGGGCTGGAGGACCTCTCCAACCGTAACCTCACTCTCTCTACTCTGGCCGAGAAGACTGCCGCAATTGCGAGTGAAGGCATTGATGCCTATGCACTCAAAGAGTGGATTGATCTGGCCGAAGCCATCCATACAGAGCAACAGCAGATCTCTTGTGGTGAACAGTCTCTGGGACGCGCCCGCTACAGTTTGGCCTTTGCCTCCGGTACAGCAGCAACCTGGGCAGGCACCTTCCCTCTTAACCCGTTTCAGGTGCCGGTGACGATCGGCTCTGCTGCCGAAATTGGCGCACTCGCCTCTGGTCTGGTAGAGGGGCAACTGCAACAGTCCACCGCAACCCAACGCCTGATCCACAAGGCGAAGAGTCTGCTCAAGGGGGGGCCGAGTGCAGAACGCAAGGCAATGGAGCAGCTCAATTGGCGTGACCTCTCCGAAGATGAACAGCAACTGTGTGCCCCACTGCTACTGATTGGCAATGACACCACACTGGGTGCTGCTGCAAGTGGCGGACTCTCCTGGCTGCTTAATAGCGACCTACCAATCAAAGTAATCGTATTGGCAGAGATGGACCTCGGCTTTGCCGGTGAAGAGGGGCTGCACGGCACCCACCATCGTCTCAGTGATGCACGTACTGAATTGGCACTCTCTGCACTGGCTCAAAGACAGGCCTATGTTGCACAGAGTTCTATTGCCAACCCACAACACCTCAACCAATCGATGCGTGAGGCACTTCACTACAATGGACCTGCACTGTTGAGAGTTCATGCCCCCAGCCCACTACGCCACGGATTTGAGAGTGATCAGACACTGAATCAGGCAACTCGTGCAGTCGCTGGTCGTGCCTTCCCGCTGTTCCGCTACAGTCCGGACCTGCCTGGTGTATTCGGTTCCCGTATTACTCTGGATGGAAACCCTGATGAAGCCACTCCGATAGCAACATGGGCCTTCCATGAGCAGCGCTTTGCCGGTCTATTTACCCCTCTAACCAGCAACCACAAAGGGGCGACTCCACTAGCACAGTGGAGTCAATTAGACCCGCGCGGACAAAACAGCAAAACAGCCACCTGTACCCTTGATAATACAAACTATGCCATCGACTCCGCCTTTGCTCGCCGCCTGAGCCAGTTGACCGACCAATGGCAGATGCTGCAAGAGTTGGCCGGTGTATCCACCCCGTTCACAGAACAGGTGAGGCAGGAGGCCGAATCAGCCGTAGCCGCAATACATCAGGCCGAAGTGGATGCACTGCAGCAATCCCATCAGCAGGCATTACAGACACTACGAGATCAGTTGGAGAAAGAAGTCTCTGAGCGCATCACCCAGCGTCTGGTTGCACTCACAGAGAGTCATCAGATAGAGAATTCCCAGGATTCTGATCAACAGACCAACCATTAAAAATTTTCAAAATTAATCAACAAAAGGAACACCACCCATGAACCTTCATGAGTACCAATCCAAACAACTTTTTGAGCGTGCCGGTATCCCCATTCCAGTGGGCATTACCATTGAACAAACCAGTGAAGTGACCTATGCAGCCAGTGAGATCGACAGTAATGGCTGGGTTGCCAAGGCACAGGTCCATGCCGGTGGACGCGGCAAGGCAGGCGGTGTCAAGATTGCCAAAGATGGCGAGGATCTGGCTGCTGCTGTTGAGGGAATGCTGGGCGGCACATTAACCACCCACCAGACCCATGGCCGCGGACTGCCAATCCACAAAGTGCTGATCGAGCAGACCCTGGATATTCAGCGCGAACTCTATCTGGGGGCACTGGTAGATCGTGATCAGGAGCAGATTGTCTATATGGCCTCTGCTGCAGGCGGTATGGATATCGAGCAGGTGGCAGCAGAGAGTCCGGAGAAGATTCTGACGGTACACGCCCACCCTGCTGCAGGACTACAACCTTACCAGTGTCGCCAACTCGCCTTTGGGTTGGGTTTGGAGGGAAAGCAGATTGGTATGCTGACCAATATCCTCAAAGGGCTACATGCACTATTCACCCACAACGACTTCAGTCTGGTGGAGATCAATCCACTGATCGTCACCGGTAGTGGCAAACTGTTGGCACTGGATGCCAAGATCAACATTGATGACAACGCCCTCTACCGCCACCCCAAGCTTCAGGAGATGCATGATCCTTCACAGGAAGATGCGGCTGAGCTGGAGGCGAGCCAGCACGACCTGAACTACATCACCCTGGATGGCAATATCGGTTGCATGGTGAATGGTGCCGGTCTGGCCATGGCAACGATGGATCTAATCAAACTACATGGGGGTGACCCGGCCAACTTCCTCGATGTAGGCGGTGGAACCACAGCTGAACGTGTTGCAGCAGCCTTCAAGCTGATTCTGAGTGACAGCAAAGTAAAAGCCATTCTGGTCAATATCTTCGGCGGCATTGTCCGTTGTGATCTGATTGCAGAGGGCATTATGAGTGCCGTGAAAGAGGTGGGTATTGAAATTCCGGTCATCGTTCGCCTTGAAGGAACCAATGCAGCCGAAGGTATGGAGATGCTGAAAAACAGTGGCCTCAATATCGATGTCGAAGATACCCTGACCAGTGCAGCGAAGAAAGCTGTCGCCTCAGTTCAGTAAGGAGAACAGAGTATGAGCGTACTAATCAATAAAGAGACCCGTGTCATTGTTCAGGGCTTTACCGGTAAGCAGGGCACCTTCCACGCTGAACAGTCGATTGCCTACGGCACCAACATTGTGGGCGGAGTAACCCCCGGCAAAGGTGGACAGACCCATCTGGAGCGTCCGGTATTCAACACCGTAGCGGATGCAGTTACTACAACCGGTGCCGACGCATCGATGATCTATGTTCCTGCCGCATTTGCCGCGGATGCAATTTTTGAGGCGGCAGATGCCGGTATTAAAACTATCGTATGTATCACCGAAGGGATTCCGGTACAGGATATGATCAAGGTAAAGGCCTTCCTCCAGAAGTACCCGCAAGCACGACTGATCGGCCCCAACTGCCCCGGCATCATCACCCCCGGTGCCTGCAAAATCGGCATCATGCCCGGAAACATCCATCAAAAGGGGTCCATTGGTATTGTCTCCCGCTCCGGCACCCTCACCTACGAGGCGGTATTCCAGACCACCAATGCAGGACTGGGCCAAAGCACCTGTATCGGTATCGGCGGCGATCCCATCCACGGCATGAATTTTATCGACTGCCTAGAGCTGTTTGAGGCCGATGAGCAGACCAAGGGCATTATCCTGGTCGGCGAAATTGGTGGTAGCAAAGAGGAGGAGGCAGCAGCCTATATTCAGTCACACGTTACCAAACCTGTAGTTGCCTATATTGCGGGGGTCACAGCCCCCCCTGGCCGTCGTATGGGCCATGCGGGTGCAGTCATCTCTGGTGGCAAGGGTACGGCAGAAGATAAGATCTCTGCACTGGAGGCCGTTGGCGTAACTGTCTCCCGCTCCCCCGCTGAGATTGGTCAGCATATGGCTGAGTTGCTGAAATAGCGTAACCGACCTATGGGCCTACTCTCTCTCTTTTCCAAAAGTTTTTCTCATGGTGTCCATCCGGCACACCATAAGGGTCAAACCGAGGATCTGGCGATCCAGCGGGTACCGTTCGGAAAACGTTATGTAATGCCGTTAGGACAGCATATCGGTGCCCCGGCAATTGCTGTCGTCAGCAAAGGGCAGTCTGTGCGACGCGGTGAGTTGATCGCCAAGCCGGGTGGTTTTATCTCTACGGCACTGCACAGTCCAGTCACCGGAACTGTCACCGAAATCACTCCACAACGTACCCTTGATGGCGCACTGAAAGAGGCGATTGTGATTGAAGCAGATCCCTACTCAACCCAGCGCTTAGAGACTACTCCGCCCACGTCATGGGAAAAGTTATCGCTGGAGACCTTTATTAAGGTGATACAGCAGGCGGGCATTGTCGGTATGGGCGGTGCAGCCTTCCCCAGCCATGTAAAGTACTCCATCCCCGAAGGGGTACAGATCGATGACCTTCTGGTCAATGGTGCGGAGTGTGAACCCTTCCTCACCAATGACCACCGCTTGATGGTGGAACGCCCGCAGGCCGTCATTGAGGGGACTGAGATTCTACGTCAGAAACTGGGGGCCAAAAGGGCCTGCATCGGTATAGAACAGAACAAACCTGAGGCCATTGAGGCATTACGTGAACAGTTGGCACAGCAACCTGAGCGACCCATTACCCTCTCTGCACTGGAGGTAAAGTACCCTCAAGGGGCCGAGAAGATGCTGGTTAAATCTGTCTACGGAAAGGAGATTCCGGCAGGTCAGCTCCCACGGGATATTGGGGTCGCGGTCAACAATGTCGGCACCATCGTTGCGATTGCTGATCTGTTTGAAACAGGGTCACCTTTGATCGAACGTGTAGTAACCGTCTCTGGCCCCGGCGTTGATCAACCCGCTAACCTGTTGGTACCGCTTGGAACCTCAGTGCGTGATGTACTGCGCTTCAGTGGCGCGCTCAACGACAAGACCCGTGAGATCATTATGGGTGGCCCGATGATGGGCTTCCCTATCGCCAGTCTCGATGTACCTATTCTGAAAGGCAGCTCAGGTATTCTCGCCTTTACCGAGACAGAGACCGCCCGTCCACCAGAGTACACCTGCATCCGCTGCGGACGCTGCCTGGAGGCGTGCCCCTACTTCCTCAACCCATCACGGTTGGCACTGCTCAGTCGTAATCGTCGTTATGAGGAGACTACCGGATATCATGTAATGGACTGCGTAGAGTGTGGAGCCTGTAGCTACTCCTGCCCCTCTAACATCCCTATTGCTCAATTGATTCGTACTGCAAAGGATAATTTGAGGCAGCATCCAGTTCAGGACGCTGCATGAACAGTTACCTTGTCTACAACAGAGTAAGACTATCTCTACCGACAACAAAATGATAAAAAGAGACCCCGACCTACTTTTACAATCGGCCCCACTGCTTAAACAAAAGCTAAGCATACCAACTGCAATGCGTGATGTGCTTCTGGCACTACTACCTGCACTGCTGGCAGGCATCTGGTACTTTGGCCTCAGCGCATTGCTGGTGGTGGTTGTCACCATTCTCGGTGCGATGATGACCGAATGGGCCTTTACTCCAAAACATCAGCGCAGTATGGCTCTGAGTGATGGCAGTGCGCTATTAACCGGTGTATTACTGGGGATGACACTGCCCCCCGCCCTGCCACTGTGGATGGCGTGGATTGGTGGTGCTGTCGCAATTGGTCTTGGAAAAACACTTTGGGGTGGTCTCGGAAACAACCTTTTCAACCCTGCTATTGTCGGTCGCGCCTTTCTGCTCGGCACCTTCCCCATTGCGATGACCACCTGGCATGTCGCCGCTGGCCCCGATCAATTCTTCAATCTCTACTCCAGCACCCTGGCCCTCCCTTTTATGCAGGTCCCACCTATACCCCAGGGCACCCTCTCTGCCTCCGGCGGAGGCATTCACCTTGTGGATGGAATGAGTGCAGCTACCCCACTGGGTTTAATGAAGTTTGAACAGACCGGTACGCCTATATTCTCCTTGATGTTTGGCAACACCGCCGGTTCTCTGGGTGAGACCAGTGGCCTGCTGTTGATACTGGGTGGACTCTATCTGTTGGTTCGACGCGCGCTGGAATGGCGCATCCCTCTGGCGATCTTCCTCTCTGCCGGGGTCTTTACCCTGCTGTTACAACAGATTGATCCACTACGCTTCCCGGACATCTACTTCACCCTTTTTTCTGGCGGCATGTTGCTGGGGGCAATCTACATGGCGACCGATCCGGTCACCTCTCCGGTCACACCGAAGGGGGCATGGATCTTTGGTATCGGGATTGGACTGCTGATCGTGTTGATCCGCAACTTTGGCGGCCTGCCCGAAGGGGTGCTCTACGCGATCCTCTTGATGAATGCCGCTACTCCGCTGATCAACCGCTACACCCAGCCCCGCATATTTGGCAGAAGTGTCGGCAGGAGTGCGAAATGAGTGCGCCAGTAGAGATAAAAGAACCCTCCTCCTTTCGCCTCGCCTCAACCCTGGCAATCGCAGGGCTGATCTCCGGTGTCGCTATTGTGGCAGTCTATGAGGCAACCCTGCCCACCATCACCCACAACAAGGCAGAGGAGTTAAAGGCTGCAGTATTTAAGGTGCTCCCCGAAGTGACTGAGATGCGCAAATACCAGTACGAGAACAATAGCCTGCGATTCCGTACTGAAGAGGGCAGCGATGACCAGACCCTCTATGGTGGCTACAGCCAGCAGGGAGCATTCGTCGGCTATGCCATCCCCAGTGCCGGTCCTGGCTTTCAGGATACCATCGGTATACTCTACGGCTACATTCCGGAACAGCGCAAGGTGGTGGGAATGGAGATTCTGGAGAGCCGCGAAACACCGGGACTGGGTGACAAAATCTACAAGGATCTCTACTTTGTCTCCAATTTTGAGAACCTCTCCATTGATCCTGAGATTATGGTGGTGAAGAAAGGGCTGCGTGATGAACCGCATGAGGTGGATGCCATTACCGGCGCAACCATCTCTTCCAAGGCAGTGGTGCGTATCATTAATGAGGGGAACCAGCGCTGGATTCATAAAATTCCAACCCACGGGATTCCACTCCCGGAACAGAAAGGAGCGGAATAATGGCAACACCCAGCAGCCCTTATGAAGAGATGATGAAAGGCCTGTGGCGAGACAACCCTGTTTTTGTTCAGGTGCTCGGCATGTGTCCAATGTTGGCGGTCACCAATACTGCAGTCAATGCTCTGGCAATGGGGCTAGCAACACTGTTTGTGCTGGTTGGCTCCAGCTTTCTGGTTTCAGTGATGCGCAGCCTGATTCCCAAGCAGGTACGGATCTCCAGCTACATCATCATTATCGCCACCTTTGTCACCATCATTGACTACAGCTTGTTGGCAGTTTTTCCCAAGATCCACAAAGAGCTGGGAGCGTTTATCCCGTTGATTACCGCCAACTGTCTGATCCTCGGACGGCAAGAGGCCTTCGCCTCACGTAACAGTGTCGGCTATGCGGTGATGGATGCTATCGGCATGTCGGTCGGGTTCCTCTTTGCGCTGCTGGCTCTCGGCAGTGTGCGTGAAATTCTGGGGGAAGGGGCACTATTTGGCTTTAACCTGTTTGGCCCTAACTTTGAACCCTGGATCATCATGATTCTGCCTCCAGGAGGATTCCTGACACTCGGATTGATTCTGCTATTCTTCAATTGGATTACCGAGAAGCGCAAACAGGCACAGATTGAGTATCAACTGGCTGAGGAGCGTGCATCATGACCGACGCAGCCCTACAGAACTTCCTCTGGATCTTTATCAGCGCACTGCTGGTCAATAACTTTGTACTCGCCTACTTCCTCGGCCTATGCCCCTTCTTAGGTGTCTCAGGCAAGCTGGAGACCTCGGTACGCCTTGGCGGTGCCACCACCTTTGTACTGATCATCACCGCCATCTGTGCCTGGGCACTCAACACCTATATTTTGCCCCACGCCCCCTACCTGCGGCTGATCAGTTTTATTGTGGTGATCGCCAGTACTGTGCAGTTTATCGAGATGTTGATCAAGAAGCTGAGCCCTTCCCTCTTCCGCTCACTTGGTATTTTTCTACCACTGATCACCACCAACTGTGCAATTCTGGGTTTGGCAATCTTCGCCACCAACCGCGAATATGGTCTATTGGAGAGTTTTATCTATGCCCTCGGTGCCGGTGGTGGTTTTACTCTGGCATTGGTATTGATGGCTGGCATACGAGAAGAGACTGAGCTGACCGATGTACCGACCCTGATTCAAGGCACCGCCTTTAATCTGATTATTGCGGGTATCCTCTCCATGGCATTTATGGGGTTTGCAGGGTTATTCAGTTCATGAATCATCTACTTGCTATTCTTGCACTGGTCGCCCTGCTATTCGGCTGGGTGCTGTTTCAGGAGTGGCTCAAACGCAGAGACCCTGAACAGTTCGGCTACAAGCCAGGTTGTGGTGCCTGTGGCAGCAAGGGAAGTTGCTCCACATCCACAGAGAGACAACAGGTAACATTGAAGATAGGAAAACTATGAGTCTACAGTCCAGAAAAATTGCACTCGTCGGTGGTGGCCAGATTGGTATCGCACTGGCATTGATGATCACCCAAAAGGACCACGCTGAAGTGGTTATTGTCGATCTCCCAGGTATGGTCGATCAGATCAAGGGTAAAGCGCTCGATATCATGGCACTACGTCCCCATGCTGGTGTGGATGTAGAGATTACCGCTACCAGCGACTATACCGAGATTGCTGATGCTGAGGTGGTCATCATCACTGCGGGTGTCCCCCGTAAGGCCGGTATGAGCCGTAATGATCTGCTGGAGATCAACAGAGGGGTGATTGAGTCTGTTGCCAAACAGGTAGCCAGACATGCGCCCAACGCCTTTGTGGTGCTCTCAACCAACCCTGTAGACACCATGTGTCAGATCTTCCATAAACATTCCGGCTTTCCAAAAAATCGGGTCATCGGCCTCTCAGGCGCACTCGATAGTGGACGTTTCCGTCTCTTTATTGCGATGGAGACCCGCTTCTCAGCCAAAGATGTCTCTTGTATGGTGATGGGGGGACATGGCCCGGCAATGATCCCGCTAACCCGTACCGCCACCGTAGGCGGTATTCCCATCCAGACCCTGCTGTCTGAAGAGAAGATTGAGGAGATTGTTGAACGTACCCGTCATGCCGGCACCGAGATCGTACAGCTACTGGGCCACGGCAGCGCCTATATCAGCCCCGCCTCTGCAATCATGGAGATGGTCGAGGCTTATCTCTACGATAAAAAACGTCTCATCTCATCCTCTGTGCTGTGTGAAGGCGAGTATGAGATCAATGACTGCTTTATTGGTGTACCGTGTGTGATTGGGGTGGGTGGCGTAGAACGGATTGTAGAGATGGAGTTAACCGAGGGTGAGCAAAATCAGCTCAACCACAATTATCAGATTCTTCAGGAGAACCTGCAGAAGCTAGATGACCTCTGAATAAGTACTCCAGCTACACAAGATTGACGGGGATAACACTATCGAGTAGATACCCTTCTCTGGAAGAAATATTGCCCGCTGTTATCTACACCGGACTCTGCTGCACGTTGCTTCGAGTCTGTTTGTGTACTGCTATTGATGTTGCTATTCAGAGAAGCCATTTGACCACCTGGTGCTGGAGATTCCGTAGCCACCGTTTTCTTCACCTTGCTCCATCCAATCGCTCCTTGCGCACGCTCAATGTGGTGGGTATTGACCCCACGAAAAGGGGTGATGGTATTGTGCTTTGAGTTAGAGCGAGTCACACTCTGCTGCTGCTTTTCCTGCGGTTGTGCTGCAGTGGATGATGGCGTAGTACGACTCCCTTTCTGTTGGGCGGGTGCTGGAGAGCGCATCTGTTTTGAGGTTCCCGCCTGAGCAGATACTGAAGCCATTTCAGGGGCTGAATTCGGTACTAACTTTGAGACCGGTACAGAGACATGCTTCACCGTCCGAACAACAGACGTTGGTTCCTTTTGGGTCTCTGCCCCAACCGGATTCTTTTGTAAAAATGAATACACATTCATCGCAAATCCGGCAAGTGAAAAAAAGTCCATTCTATTCTCCTAATACTCTCTTACTTCGTCACACAATTTTTCCAACTGTTCATCATCCAGCGGCACATTCATCGCCAATCGCACCTCATACACATCATCCGCAATAGGTTGTACCGAGACCACATAGGCTCCCCGAACCAGCGCATCGACATCAATCTTGAGGCGATCACTCTTCACTGTCTGTCCTGAGACTGTCGTTGCCCCCTTCAGACGAAAGCCATAAACCTGTTCCGCCATCGTTTGGTAGGCATCCCGTTTAGCTGATTGAATGGCAATCAATTGACGCTGACCTACAGAGGCCCACTCTTCCGTTGAGGTTCCGAAACCAACCGAGGTAAAACGCTTGGTCTGAATCTCACCATATACATCACTGCAAACCTGACTCCAGGCGGGTGATAGACCTCCCAGCAGGGAGATCAACATCATGATATGTACTGTTTTCAATGATATTGCTTTTAATGAATCTGTCTAAAAAATGGCTCTCTCAATGTCTGGAGCAAAAGCTATGCCACAAAAAAACCGTAGCCCTGTTGATAGGGCTACGGCTGTATAAAGAAAACAGAAAGTGAATTAAATCACTTTAGAAAAACGCTGCTCACTCTTTTCACGCAGGTAACGGTCAAACACCATACAGACGTTGCGGATCAGCAAGCGCCCTGCCGTCGCTACGGTGATACTCTCTTCATCCATTGTCACCAGGCCATCCTTTACCATCACCTTCAGCTCTTCCAGCTCTGTCGCAAAGTACTCGCTGAATTTGATATTGTTACGCTGTTCGATATCAATGAAGCGGAGGCGGAAATTACAGATCAGTTCAGTGATAACATCCCTGCGCAAGATATCATCAACATCCAACTCTACGCCACGGAAGACCGGCAACTGCTGTTGATCAATCGCTGCGTAGTACTCTTCTGTAGTCTTCAGATTTTGTGAGTAGGTGTTTCCGACCACACCGATGGAGGTGACCCCGACACCAATCAAATCGCAATCTCTGTGGGTAGAGTAGCCTTGGAAGTTACGATAGAGGGTCCCTTCACGCTGTGCGACTGCCAGCTCATCATCCGGTAGTGCAAAGTGATCCATACCAATATAAAGATATCCTGCTTCAGAGAGCTGTTGATTGGTACGCTGTAAAATCTCCAGCTTGCGGTCAGGTGTAGGCAGATCATCTTCATTGATCCGACGCTGTGGTTTGAACAGTGTCGGAAGATGGGCATAATTGAATACAGAGAGACGGTTAGGGCGTACTTCCAATACCTTTTCGACGGTCTTCTGGAAGCTCTCTACTGTCTGATGTGGCAAGCCATAGATCAGATCAACGCTAACCGATTTGAAGCCATTGTCTCGAGCTGCATGAAGGACATCAAAGGTCTCCTCTTCTGTCTGCATACGGTTAACCGCTTTCTGCACCACCGGATCAAAGTCCTGCAGACCCAGACTCATGCGGTTGAACCCCAGCTCGCGCAGCAGTGCCACGGTCTCTGCCGTTGCCTCACGGGGATCGATTTCAATCGAATACTCACCCTCATCATCATCTCGCAAGGTGAAATGTTTACGCGTGGTATCCATCAAACGACGAATTTCATCATGGTTGAGGAAGGTCGGTGTACCTCCACCCCAGTGGAGCTGTTCTACTACACGAGAGCGGTCAAATAGTGCCCCTTGAAGCTCCAGCTCTTTACTTACTCGATCCAGATAGGGTGGCGATTTGGTACGATCTTTGGTCGCAATCTTATTACAGCCGCAGTAAAAACAGACGGTATCACAAAACGGAATGTGGAAGTATAGGGAGAGTGGGCGTAATGGATCTTCCTGGTTGGTACGTTCAACAACCGCCTTGTACTCTTCCGGGCCAAATCCATCATGAAACTGGACCGCTGTCGGGTAGGAGGTATAGCGCGGTCCCGCCTTGTCATAACGGCGAATCAGCTCCATATCAAAAGTGAGTATCTGTTCCATGATCACCATTTACCTCTATTTAAACAGTCCGGAAGTCGCTTTACACGGTCTGACATTACAATTAATAACAGCATCAATCAACACCATTTAAGTGTGTGTGATTAATAACTTGAAGAAGATACTTAAAAGGAATAAATGCCAGTGGAAGTGGATCAATTGTTGCAATAAACGAGAGTGGCGGACCACCAAACTGGTGTGTACCAGCCTCAACCTCTTGCTTCAACTGTTTCAACTCCTCTTCAATCGGCCCAATCAAATGGGCAGACTGCTGCATATAATCGCCATCAAACTCGATTGAGTAGCGCATCTCTTCCACTTCGATCAGCGCCTCCTCAATCTGACGCTTGAACTCGTCCATGGTCTCAATCTGAATCACCATTCTGCTATTCATACTCTGTTTACTTCCTTTTTCACACCCTCAACAGTGTGCTCATTATTGTTGACTGATTCGCCGTTCCTGCTCTTTACGAAACAGCGACTGATGCGTGTGTAAGGTAACATGATCCACGACAAAAACACCGTGCCCTCCTCGCTCAAATTCAACCCATGTCCAGGGGACTTGTGGAAATAGCTGCTCCAGAGCCACTCCACTATTACCAACCTCGACAATCAACACCCCTTGCTCGTGCAAGTGGGCTCCTGCTTCCAGCAGTATCTGCACCACCAGATCCAGCCCATCCTCACCCGCCTCCAGCCCCATGCGCGGTTCTGCATGGAACTCCGCAGGCATTGAACCCAGATCCTGTTTGTCTACATAAGGCGGGTTACTGATGATCAGGTCATACTTCTTTCCACCCAAAGCGGCGAACAGGTTGGAGTGAATCAGGCGTACCTGTTGCTGTAGTCCATAACGTTCAACATTACGTGCAGCAACCACCAGTGCATCGGTCGAAAGATCAATTGCATCCACCTTTGAATCAGCAAATTCAACTGCGGTAGCTATTGCAATACAACCACTTCCTGTACCTATTTCAAGTATTGAATGAACAGATAACGGATCAACCCAAGGAGAAAACTGCTGTTCAATGAGTTCTGCAAACGGTGAGCGCGGAATCAACACCCGCTCATCTACATAGAAAACCATTCCGCCAAATGAGGCTTCATGAATCAGATAAGGAAGAGGTATCCGTTGTGTGACCCGCTGCTTGAATTTATCTGCCAGGCAGTGGCGCTCTGCCAACAGCAACTTGCCCTGCAACAGTGAGTCCGGGCAGTTCAGCGGCAGATTGAGCTGTCGAAGCACCAACTGTATCGCTTCATCCAACGCATTATCGGTGCCATGACCAAAATAGAGCTCCCCGGCAGCTTCTGAGCGGGCCATGACAGAGGCACCCCAACGAATATAGTCCGTTGGGGTGGTCAGGGTCTCCTCAAGTTTCGTAGGATCAAACATGCGAAGTCAGGTATTCTGCCAGAAATAGCACGGAACAGCCGCAGCCGACTTAGCTTCTACTAAGATTAAGCTTCCTGCTCTTGAATCTGCTTACGTACATCATCCATATCCAGCTCTCTGGCCTTGGCAACCAAATCCCTCAAGCCTTCAGCGGGCACCATACCAGCCTGGGAAAAAATCACGATCTGCTCCCTGAAAATCATCAAGGTCGGAATCGAACGGATCTGGAAATGGCCTGCAAGATCTTGTTGATCTTCGGTATTTACCTTGGCAAAAACCACATCCTCAATCTCTTCTGAGACCGCTTCATAGATTGGCGCAAAACTCTTACAGGGACCACACCAGGGTGCCCAAAAGTCAACAACCACGATATCGTTGTTAGTGATTGTATCTTCAAAATTTTTATGATCTAGCTCTACTGCGCTCATCTCATTTCCTTTGTTAGTCGTTATACCCATCTACCCCGCCTTACGGCCTGAGCAGATAATCATTCCGGTATTCTACCATCCTCTATCTTTGAATAAACCCCTACGCTGACAGGTAGTAGAATACAAAACGTCCATTCTCAATATCGATCTTCAAATCGGCCCCATGGTTGATACCAAAATCAACATAACCGGGAATGGCACTCTCTTCATGGCACTCTGAGGCGTGCTGCGGGGACTCAAAGTCCCGATCCCGGTCATACCATGAGAGCAACATCACCATTTCCAGACGTCGTTCTGCCTCACCATCTGCAACCGCTTTAGCGGCATTGAAGTCAGCCAGCGGGGTAACCGGATGAATCTCCAGGGTCGTCGGCTCTTGCAGCGGTTCACGCGGTGTTGCCGGACAGCTCTCGCTACCCTCTTGTGCCGTTTCTGAGGTAATTAAATTACCATCAACTTCTTGAATTTTCATTGTATTGTTATCTCTGTCAAAGGACGAGGGCAGCAGTCTCCAGGGTACCAGTTTAGCCACCAACGGCAGCAGCAGCGCCCCACCCGGCAACATAAAGATACCAAAGGCCGGTACCGTACGCGCCACATCTTTTGCCTGTTCAATGGCATCTTTGCGCTCCTGCTCACTGGTCTTCTGCCCCAAAGATATTTTTCGCAGAGTATTGAGCATCTCTCCGGTCTCCTGCACCTCTATCCAGCTTTTCACACTGACATCCTTAAAGACCGCAATAACCGCCTCCGGGTCGCGGATTTTATCCGCCGTTAACCGCAAAACCTCACGGGTTTTGGTCACAATCTTGATCTCGTTGAGCATCTGTCTACTTTTTCTTGGGACGGAAGATCTTGACCGTCTCCGATTCTAGGTAAGCTCCCTCAATCAGATCAATACAGTATGGAATCGCTGGAAACAGCTCATCCAGCGTCTCTGCTATTGCTGAAGGCTTTCCGGGCAGATTAACAATCAGGCTGTTACCACGAATTCCCGCCGTCTGTCGTGAAAGGATCGCAGTCGGTACATACTGCAAAGAGATTTGTCGCATCAACTCCCCAAAACCGGGCATCATTTTTTCACACACGGCCTCAGTTGCCTCTGGTGTTACGTCCCGCAACGCAGGCCCGGTGCCTCCGGTCGTCACAATCAGACAGCAGCCCTCTTGATCAGATAACTCTCTCAAGGTCTCTTCAATACCGGACTGATCATCGGCTATAACCCGTGCTACCGGCTCCCACGTGGAGGAGAGGTTATTTTCAAACCACCCCTGTAGTGCCGGTCCGCCCAGATCCTCATATTCCCCCCGGCTGGCACGATCAGAAACCGTTACGATACCTATTTTGGCTAAATCACCCATTCAATCAACTCACTTTTTTATTTTCAGGTTTAATCTTGACGATGCAATCACCACAAGGTGCAGCACTCGACACTCAATTTTTCCGATTCTATAACAAATTATCACAATCCCAAGTTGAAAAAGTGAGATCTATCCCAATATCTCCTATCTAATTTAAACCAACTCAGAGAAAATGAGTTCGATACAACTATAAGAACAATCACTATCACTATGAGCAATGACTTTGAAGATGAGATGGAATTCCTGAATGAAGAGGGTGAGGTGGAGGTTGAGATAGAGCTATCCCCCTCCTCAGACCTGGCACTCCCTTCTGACAGCCTCCCCAAACAGATCTATCTGCTGCCACTCTCTGAGCGCCCCTTTTTTCCAGCACAGACCCAACCGCTATTGATGAATGGTCAGCCATGGATGGACACGGTGCGCAAAATTGGTGATACGGACCAGCATATGGTGGGATTGTTTATGACTCAACCTCATGAGTCTGAGTTCGCAGCCCCCGATGATTACGTAGAGATTGGCACCATAGCTCGTATGCACCACCCGATGAAGCAGGAGGGGAAGATCCAGTTTATTGCTGAAGGTATGCAACGTGCCCGCATTGTGCGCTGGATCTCCGAGACCCCTCCCTACCGTGTTGAAGTGGAGTACCTCAAACAGACCAGTCCGGGCAAAAAGAGTGAAACCAAGGCCTATGCAATGGCGATCATCAACACTCTGCGCGAACTGATCCCACTCAACCCGCTCTATGGTGAGGAGCTACGCTTCTTCCTCGACCGTTTCAGCCCCAATGAACCCTCAGCACTGACTGACTTTGCAGCCAGTCTGACCACCGCCACTCCAGAGGAGCTGCAGAAGGTACTGGAGACTCTGAACATTCGTCGTCGCATGCAGCAGGTACTACAGTTACTCAAGAAGGATCTGGAAGTTGCCAAGTTGCAGAGCAAGATTCGCGATAACGTTGAAGACAAGATGGATGATCAGCAACGTAAATTCTTCCTCAAAGAGCAGTTGAAGGCGATCCAGAAAGAGCTGGGGATTGCCAAAGATGACCGTACGGCTGATCGGGATCGCTTTATGGAGCGTATCGAAAAGCTCACCATCCCGGAAGCCGCCATGAAAAAGGTCGATGATGAGATGGAGAAGCTGGGGATGCTGGAGACCGGATCCCCGGAGTATGCTGTCACCCGCAACTACCTGGACCAGATCACCGCTCTCCCCTGGGGTATCCACTCCAAGGATAAGCTGGATCTACGTCGTGCCCGCAAAATTCTGGATCGCGATCATGACAGTCTAGAGGATGTCAAAGACCGTATCATTGAATTCCTTGCCATCGGTAAACTACGCGGCGAAGTGAATGGTTCTATTTTACTGCTAGTGGGCCCTCCTGGTGTAGGCAAAACTTCAATTGGTAAGTCAGTGGCTGATGCGCTGGGCCGCAAGTTCTACCGCCTCTCGGTGGGAGGTATGCGTGACGAAGCTGAGATTAAAGGACACCGCCGCACCTATATCGGCGCTATGCCCGGAAAATTCATTCAGGCAATCCGCGAGGTTGAGACCCAAAACCCCATCATCATGCTCGATGAGATCGACAAGATCGGCGCCTCTTATCATGGTGATCCCGCCTCAGCACTGCTGGAAGTACTGGACCCGGAACAGAATGTCGAGTTTCTCGACCACTATCTGGATGCTCGTTTCGACCTCTCCAAGGTGCTCTTTATCTGTACCGCCAACCAGCTGGACACCATTCCAAACCCGCTGCTAGACCGTATGGAGACCATTCGACTCTCCGGTTACATCTCTCAGGAGAAAGTGCAGATTGCCAAGCACCACCTCTGGCCACGCCAGATGGAGAAGAGCGGCATCAAAATGAGCCAGATCAAAATCAGTGATGCAGCACTGCGCTCGGTGATTGATGGCTATGCCCGTGAGTCCGGTGTGCGCAATCTGGAGAAGCAGTTAGGACGTATCATCCGCAAAATTGCGGTCAAAATCGTCAATGGTAAAAAAGGCCCGTTTAAGGTCAACATCAAAGATGTTACTGAATTCCTCGGCCAACCCATCTTCACCAGCGAGAAACCCTACCGGGGGGTCGGTGTTGTAACCGGGCTGGCCTGGACCGCAATGGGTGGAGAAACTCTCACCATAGAGGCTACCAAAGTCCACTCCGACAGTCGCGGCTTTAAACTGACCGGACAATTGGGTGATGTGATGCAGGAGTCTGCCTCCATCTCTTACAGTTATATCACCGCCAACCTGGCACGCTATGGGGGCAAGGCTGATTTCTTCGACAAGAGCCATGTCCACCTCCATGTGCCTGATGGTGCCACCCCAAAGGATGGCCCCAGTGCCGGAATCACCATGGGTATTGCACTGCTCTCACTGGCACGTAAGCGCAAAATCAATCGTGCTCTGGCAATGACCGGTGAACTCACCTTGACCGGGCGTGTGCTACCGATCGGTGGAGTACGTGAAAAGACAATTGCTGCCCGCCGCCAAAACATCAAGGAGCTGATTTTCCCCGCTGAAAATGAGAAGGACTTCAATGAGCTACCGGACTATATTCGTGAAGGTATCAACCCCCATTTTGTCAGCCATTTTGACGAAGTGGCGAAAATTGTCTTCGAAAAATAGTACCTACAGTCCACCATGCCCAAGATTCTGATCATCCACAACCTCAGCCCGGAGCAGCTGAAACGCCTTGGTGTAACTCAGTGGCCAATCCCCTACTCATAGACTCATGTCCCTATTACAACTACAAGATATTCAGCTCGCCTATGGCGACCTCCCCCTGCTCGACCATGCCAACCTCATCATTGAGAAGGGGGAACGGCTCTGTCTCGTCGGTAGAAACGGTACCGGTAAATCGACGCTGCTCAAGGTTATTGCCGGAGAGGCGATCCCCGAAGATGGCAAGATTGAACGCGGTACAACCCGTATTTCACGATTAAAGCAGGAGGTTCCCAAGGGGACCCACGGTACCATCTATGATGTCACTGCTGAGGGAGTTGGAGAGATCGGCACGCTGATTGCTGAATACCACCACCTGATTGTGCAAATGGCAACCGACCATAGCGACACTTTGCTCAATAAGATGGCTGCTGTTCAGCAGAAGATTGAGAATGCCAATGGCTGGTCGATCCAGCAACAGATTGAGACCACCCTCTCAAAGATGGGGCTGGAGCCGGAAGAGGAGTTTTCGAGCCTGTCCGGAGGGATGAAACGCCGGGTACTGTTAGCACAGGCGCTGGTACAGAGTCCTGACCTACTGCTGCTCGATGAGCCCACCAACCATCTTGATATTGAATCTATTCAATGGCTTGAGGACTTCCTCATCAACAGCCAGACCACACTGCTCTTTATTACCCATGACCGCCAGTTCCTGCGCCGCCTTGCTACCCGCATCATTGAACTGGACCGTGGCATCCTCTCTGACTGGCCTGGAGACTACGATACCTACCTCTCACAAAAAGAGAAAGCGTTAGAGGAGGAGGCACGCAACAACGCCCTCTTTGACAAGAAGCTGGCTCAGGAAGAGGTGTGGATTCGACAAGGAATCAAAGCTCGTCGCACCCGTAACGAGGGGCGTGTTCGTGCACTGAAAAAATTGCGTGAAGAGCGCAGTGAACGCCGTAACCGTAGCGGTAATGTGAAGATGGCCACTCAACAGACAGAATCCTCTGGCAAGAAGGTGATCCGCACTAAACATATTCGCCATAGCTATGATGGTGTCACCCTGATTGATGATCTCACCGTAGCCATTCAACGCGGTGACCGCATCGGCATTATCGGCCCCAACGGAGTTGGTAAGAGTACCCTGCTTCGAATTCTATTGGGAGAGACCGAACCCGAGCAAGGCAGCGTCGATCATGGTACCCGACTACAGATCGCCTATTTTGATCAACTGAGAAATCAGCTACGGGAGGATCAAACGGTACAGGATAGTGTCGCTGACGGGAGTGACAACATCACGATCAATGGAAAAACCAAACATATTATCAGTTACCTGCAAGACTTCCTCTTCTCCCCGCAACGTGCCCGTAGCCCCGTCAGTACTCTTTCGGGAGGGGAACGCAATCGACTGCTGTTAGCTCGTCTCTTCTCCAAACCCGCCAATTTATTGGTGATGGATGAACCGACTAATGATCTGGATGTCGAGACTCTGGAGCTTTTGGAGGAGCTACTACTGGAGTATGAGGGGACGCTCCTGCTGGTGAGCCACGACCGTGCCTTTATCAACAACGTCGTAACCAGTACTTTGGTATTTGAAGGCAACGGCATAATCAACGAATATGTGGGCGGCTACGATGAGTGGGTTCGCCAACGTAAAGAGGACTCTTCTCAACCCACAACTTCTGCCCATAAAAGCCCTCCAGCCAGTCAGGCGCAAGCGCAAAAGAGCGGTCGAAAAAAGTTAAGTTACAAAGAGAAACAGGAGTTGGAGTCGCTCCCCAAACAGATTGAAACACTCGAAGAGGAGCAGCAGCAACTACAGCAAAAGCTGGCTGATCCTGACTTTTACAAAAATGGGGGTGATGGAGTCACTAAGAGCAGCGAACGCTTGCAACAGATTGAAACTCAATTGAGTACCGACTATGCGCGCTGGGAGACTCTTGAGGAGATGGAAAATGGATGAGTCCAACATAGTACAGAATGTAGTACAGCGAGTGGATGAGGTTGAGAGTCGACTTGCCTTCCAGGATGACCATATTCAGCAACTCAATGACATTATTACCAAACTGCAACTGGAGGTGATGACACTCCATGAGCGTCTCTCGCACTCTGAACGGCGCCTTCAGGAGCTAACCCCTTCACTGCTTAAACCTCTCGAAGAAGAGACACCTCCCCCCCACTATTGACGGAGCACTTTGGCCAGGCTCTCCAACTCGTCAGAGAGACCCTGCTGCTGTCCTTGTGAATTTTTAACTGCACGCTTTAATATCCTGAGCTGCTGCTCAAAATGGGTATCTCTCCTCTTCTGCAGCTCCAGCTCGCGCTGTAGCGAAGCAATTTTCTGAAACAGTTGCTCTCGATCCAGCTTCGTCTGCTTGGTCACCACCACGGGGCGTTGAGGGTCTGCAGAAAAGAGATAACTCAAATCTTCTCTCAGAAAACGCACCCCCTCCAGCAGATAAAAAGAAAATTTCTTCAGTGGCGACTCTGTTTTTATTGCCATTACGCTCTCCTTTCACACCATTACAGACACCATCCAACCACACTCACCGATCATGCTATGATCCGTCTCAACCATTCTGAATGCAACACCCATCATCATTGCAGAGATCTACTGATGACTCAATCAACAGCTACTGACCGTATCAAGATAGAACCTCAGTGGAAAGCGGTACTACTGCCAGAATTTGAACAGCCCTATATGCAAGCATTACGTCAGTTCCTGCTACAGCGTAAACAGCAGGGTGCGACCATCTACCCCCCTTCCGAGCTGTGGTTCAATGCCTTTAACCATACTCCGTTTGACCAGACCAAAGTGGTGATCATTGGGCAAGACCCCTACCACGGACCAGCTCAGGCCCATGGACTCTGCTTCTCCGTACAAGCCGATGTAAAAATTCCCCCTTCACTGCTCAATATCTATAAAGAGTTAGCCACTGATCTTGGGATTGAGAACCACATCGGTACACTGACACCATGGGCCGACCAAGGGGTCCTGTTACTCAATGCTGTGCTGACGGTTGAAGCGGGCTCTGCGGGCGCTCATCAGGGCAAGGGGTGGGAGACCTTTACCGATACTGTGATTGACCACCTCAACCGTGAACGCGAACATCTGGTCTTCATCCTCTGGGGAAGCTATGCACAAAAAAAGGGGGCTCGTATCGATAATAATCGGCATTTGATCATTCGCTCTCCTCACCCCTCCCCGCTGTCTGCACACCGGGGTTTCTTTGGCAGCCACCCCTTCTCACAGACCAACCACTACCTGACTAAACAGGGGCTTACCCCGATTGAGTGGCAGCTCTAAAGAGGCTGTTAACGCTGGAGCAATAGCGCATCTATCTGCCGCACCGCTCGATTCATAAAATCAGCTCTCAAAGTGGTAGGGTATGATCAGTGGCGTGTGTCTGCTCCGACTCAGAGCGATCTCTAAGATAGATGGTGGTGCTTGGCTTTAAGATATAGCTTCCTCTGGAGTGCTCTGACTCGCTCTTTCGAGCTGGGTGATGTTTCTAGCTTCATGCAATCATCTTGAGCCTTTTACTCTTCGGTTAGCGTGAACAAAGTAGGGGCCCTTTCCTCGGGTGTCGTTTTGTTGTCGCTCATCCTCAAACGGTACTATGAACCCCTCAGATTTCCAATAAAGCTCAAATCCATTTCGCTCTTCGCTTATAGGATCTGTTTGGTGTTGCCCACCGCCCTATCGGATCTCCCGACCTGCACAACCAATCTTCCGTTACATGCCACTCCTATAACCCCGGAGGATCTGCCTGAGTTACTCATTGCTTTGCAGACAGTGCCAGTTTTCCCCTTCAGATCAAAGGGTCAACATCCTCGTTGGTTAACGAGGCTAATACAGATTCACTTGCGTTGCGGCCTGTAACTTTGCCTTCGCGGAACTTACAGCAGGCAATTACTCACCCACTGCTCCGCAGTACTACTGGGGTGTATGAGCAATTCCCCAGACGGGACTTTAACCCGCTAGATTGTTTGCCGGTATCGGCGTGCGAACTGACCCTGAACCGGGGCGTTTTGCTGACCCCGTGTTTTGATTAAACGGGATTTCTCAAAATCACCGTTTGGGCCAAACAGCCTGCTAAACATCCTCCATTTCAGCAATGAGATCACTAACTAGATCCATCAGTCCATCTAGTTTCTTATAATCAATCTTGTCACAAACCTCTTTGCCCAATTCAGTCAATCCAGGATATCCATAACTGCTACCTGTCCCCTTAACTGCATGGGCAATAGAGCGTATCTTCGCCCAATCTTCTGTCTGATGCGCTTGTTTGATCTCTTCAACCTGACGCTCAATATTGGTTCTAAAAACCTGCATTAGTTCATCACTTAACCCGACCTCTTCTTCCTCCACATCAAGTGGCTCTCCCTCTTCCAGATACTGCATTAACACACGCTGCAGCTTCTGACGATCAATCGGTTTTGCCAAGAAACCATTGACACCGGCCTCCTCAAAGGCATCTCTGTGCACCTGCATCACATTGGCAGTCAAGGCGATGATAGGGGTATCACAGCCAATTTTCCTCAGCATCATTGTCGCTTCAATCCCATCCATCACCGGCATCTGCATATCCATCAAGACCATGTCGAATGAATCATCGGCTGCAGCACTGACCGCCTTCTCACCATTCTCAACCACCATGACATCAATCCCTACAGAGCTGAGGAAATATCTCGCAAGCTCTTGCATCGAGGGGGTATCCTCTGCGACCAACACCTTTCCATGAAAGCTTTTACGAGCCATGGATTGTGCTTCACCCTGATCAACCGCTTCCGCAAGGAGTTCACTCTCTACGTAGGGCAGTGTCAGCGTAAAGGTGGAGCCTACACCCTCTTCACTCTCTGCGTGAAGTGTTCCCTTCATCAATTCCGTCAGGTTATAGGAGATATAGAGCCCCAGACCACTCCCCCCAAAGTTGCGAGATGTGGAGCTATCGGCTTGTTCAAAACGTTCAAAGATACGCTCCAACACCTCCTTAGACATCCCGACTCCGGTATCAGCAACCTTGATTATGAGCAATTCACCTGCCTGTTCTACAGAGAGCGTAACCTTGCCCTCTTGTGGTGTAAATTTGATCCCATTGCTAATGAGGTTGAGTAATACCTGCTGTACGCGCAGTACATCTCCAATCAATTGATGGGTAAAAGCCTCCTGCTGATGTACTTCCAGCATAACTCTTGCCTCCTGAGAACGCACTTCAAACATATGAAGAATTTCGGCAACTATTTGATCAAAGTGATAGGGGTGCTCTTCAATCATAAATTTACCGGACTCAATCTTGGATAGATCCAGAATATCGTTCACCAGTGCCAGCTGCGTTCTCCCAGCAGACTCAATCGCCCGGTTCAACTTTTCTATCTCAGGGTCCTGGTTGCGCTCCGCAATAATCTCGCAGTTACCAATAATAGAGCTGAGTGGTGTACGCAATTCATGACTCATCGAGGCGAGGAACTCATCTTTACTTCGATTGGCTTCTTGCTGTTGATCATGGCTGCTTTTTAGGCGGTTCTGCGTATTCAGCAATGCCTTCATCAACAGGCTGATCTCTCCCTGTTTTTCAGATATCCTGATATTTTGGTTAAAGTCTCCCTCTCCTAGGCGCTGTAGTATCTCCACTGCACTGTGTAGCCTAGTTACCCATATTCGAGCACTCAACAGTGTAACCACTATCACTAATAGCATAGTAGCAATCACCAGTATGCCTGACCAAAATAGGTTTCCCTTATAGTCAGCAATTTGCTGATCCTGTTTCTCAAGAACGAGCTGATGCAAGCCTATTGCAAACTCAGAGATCAGATCAATCGGTTCTGATGCTTCTACAAAAAACTCTATGGAAGATATGGTCGATGTTTGTGCCTCTACCATTTCCCAATCGATCATGTCGAATACCTCTTGCATTTCGACCACAATCTCATAGAACAGAGATAAGTTTCGCTTATCAACCAACAGCCGCATCTTATCTACAGTATCACGTAAGTGAATGAATCGATTTCGTGCAAGCCAAGTATACTGTTTCAATTTATCTAAAGCAGGAGTTGAGTAATCATCATCAATCTGCCCCTCTGAACCTGTTTTGGCTTGAGCAAGATAGCCTGCTCCTGCCCCTCTAATTTGAGCAAGACTTTCTCTCAGTAGAGGAATATCATCCGTCAGTATTCTGGTGAGGTCAGTTTGATTTGAAACAAGGTGCATCAGTATGTTATTCAGGTATGTATTGATATCACTCATAGTAGAAAAGTTGTTTTCTGTACCAGCAATACTGAGCCACAGAGCCTCAACACGATCAAGATCTGTCTGTAGCTTATCCTGAGACCGGTAGTCCTTTGAAATATTTTCTATCAACTTTTTCAGTTGGTTTATATTCGCGCTAATCAGCGAAGCTTCTTCTAAGAGAAAACCATCAGAAAGCCGAGAGTTCTTATTAATTTGACTCAACCCCCGGTAGCGGCTTGTCTGGTCAAGCAAATCAAACAACTTCGGTGCTAATTGAAGTGCCTTCTGTTGATCTTCCAGATGAGTTATTGCAGTCTGTTTCTCTAAAACAATTTGCAGAAAAAACAGGGCCATAGGTAACAGCAGGATTAAGCCTGACAGCAACACAGATCGGGCCACCCCTCCTTTGAGCAGGATAGATATTTTGTTATTCAAACTCTTTCACTTCTGCATTCAACCACACAAACAGTGTCAAATAATTTACCCCTATCACACTTGTCCTCCTTTATTTCCCATTCACTGTTATACAAGTTAAATCCATTACAATAACACGGATAATTTAGCCTACCCCAATTAACAAAACAAAATCAATACGTTAACATTATGATTTAATTGCTTTTTTCCTCAACCCCAAACACAGCACAACTATAACGAGCCCACACCATTATGAATATTCCAGGAAAACTCAAATTACTTTGAATCATCGCAACAGGTCACAACGTTCTGCCCTCTCTACCATAACTTTGATTCCGTATAACTCAGGATAGCTTCTGAGGCTGGTTTGGCCGCACTGCCGCCAGCAGCTATCCGGCAGAGAACGGAAGCTCCATGCACTTTGCTGCCTTTTGGCATTGGAGGCTCCAGTGATTACATACACTCGAAAACAAAAATTTTTCCTTACGATCTTCTTAGATTTGCTCTAACTCCCTAATCAATGCTGTAGCCATTTCAGGGACTGACTCTATCTGCTGTTCATCAATCAGGTTCTGTAGATCACTGGCTAGCTTTGAGATGTGTGGAAAACCAAAGGATGCTGCAGTCCCTTTAAGAGTATAGGAAACCTCTCTCACTTGCTCCCAATCTTCTACACCAACCCCCTGTTTGAGCTGCTGAAGATATTTGGAGGCACTCTCTTTAAAGATGGAAATGAGTTCATCATCGACCTCTTCATCTACTTTAGATTGCCCCCTTATCTGATGGCCTATTGGAAATACCACTTCCTCATTTTGAATTAAATAGGATTTAAACTCCATATCATCCATTAAGATGTGGTGTTTCCACCAGACGATCATAAGACGGGTTATTTCTACAATAGAGTGAACATTCCTATCCTGTTGAAATAGCCTTGAAAGCTGATCCATGTAGTGACGATGGGACTCTATATGTGCTTCTAATTCAGGATATTTAACCGAGCGCAACAGTGCCTCCTCATCCTTTATATGAGTGCTTACCACTTGCTCTATCTTCGACAGGAGTCTCAATGCTCTGGTATGTGATGCTTGTGTCTTCTTACCATAACAGTATGTGACCAGTTGATTAATACCACCAACAATCTGTTGATGCTGCTCATCAAGCAGTTGATTACCTACGGAGTATCTCTCATCCCATTCAATGATTTGAATCATATCATCAATGGTGACATCTGCTGTCGATAGGTAATCACCAAGTACTGCTATTAGCTCATCTTTATCAATGGGCTTAGCCAAAAAACCACTGCATCCGGCGGCTTCAAATTGATCACGATGTTTGGCCATTACGTTGGCGGTCAATGCGACTATCGGCGTGAGATTCCCTGACTCTGTTATCCGTTTGGTTGCCTCTATCCCATCCATTACTGGCATCTGCATATCCATCAGGATGAGATTAAATGACCCTGTCTGAGCTGCCTTAACCGCCTCTGCACCATCCATTACAGTAATCACGGTAATCCCCATATTTTCAAGGATACGTTGCTCTAGCAGTAGTAGCTCGGGGGTATCTTCTGCAATCAGTACATGGCCTGTAAACTGTCCGTTTTTACCAGCAAGGTGGCGCGCACTCCGGTCTCTCTCTTTAGCCAGCACATCACTGCGACGATAAGGGAGTGACAGGGTAAAGGTGGAGCCTTCTCCCTGTTGACTGGTCGCCCGCATGGTGCCTCCCATCAGCTGTGCAAGATTCATTGAGATGTAGAGGCCGAGACCAATTCCTCCAAAGCGTCTTGAGATTGAGCTGTCTGCTTGTTCAAATCGCTTGAAGAGGCGTTGCTGCTCCTCTTTGCTCATTCCAATACCGGTGTCCTTCACTTGAAAGTGGAGCTGTTGATCCTCAACCCATGTGATTAGAGTGATCTTCCCCCGCTCAGTGAACTTGATAGAATTGCTTAATAAATTAATGAGGATTTGACTGATACGTTGGCTATCGCCAATTAATTTGTGGCTCTCTCGATTTTGTTGCTCAATGCTCAGAGTGAGACCAGCATCTTGAGCACGAATGGATACCATTTTTTCTACACTATTTAGCAGCTCAGAAAAATTGTAGAGGGCATCATCGATGGTAAATTTGCCGGACTCAATCTTGGACATATCAAGGATATCATTTACCAAGGCCAGCTGTGAACGACCCGCCGTCTCTATGCCTCGGACAACCTCTTTAAGATCAGGAATAACTAGCTTTTCTGATAGGTATTCACTGTTTCCAATAATTGAGGTTAATGGAGTCCGCAGCTCATGACTCATTGATGCGAGAAATTCATCCTTAGCCTCACTTGCCTTGTGGGCACGCTGTTCTGATTGAGATAGGTTCTCTATTTTCAACCGTAGTGTTGAGGCCATCTCATTGAGTGAAGAAAATAGATTTGAGAACTCTTCAAAACGCTGATTGTTTACGACCTCACTATAGTTTCCATGCTGTATCTGAGATGCAAATCGGATGGTATCATTCAGTGGGCGACTGAATTGTCTACTGAGAAAGATTAAGCCCGAAATAGTGATCAACAAAGCAACCAAACTGAACAAAAAGAAATAGTATCGATCTTTTCTATTCTGGTTCAGCATCTCCTCTTTTTCTTCCTCTTGATGGTGCAAGAATGCTCTCAGTAACTCAGCATACCTGCCTTGAGAGAGCTGGAATTCCTGCACAAATTGAGTCTCAAGTTGCTGCACATCAGAGTGGGTGAGCGTCTTATCACTGAGCAGTGAATGAGATATTTTTTCAGACTTACTCACTGTTGAACTTAATGAGTCAATGTACTTTAGTAGCCTTTGATATTCATCTCGATGATTAGTATGGCTTTGAAGGGGAGCTTGGATCTCATTATGGATCACTTTAGAAAATGCAGAGAGTCTCTCGCTGATCTCTCTGTATGGTTGCATCAAATCAACCCTCTCAGTATTGCTGTTCTTTTTCAGGACGGAGCTAATCTTCATTACTGTAACTATATGATAACTAAAGCTCTTGCCCAGAGTGCTCAAGGAGAAGTCATTCTTTTGATTCAGGTAGTTATTAATTTCATTCGATAATCTTATGACCTCCGACAGGAACTGTAAGCGCTCTGTATAGGGGGCGTTTTTATACTGATACAGCTGCTTCATCTGTACAGCCAATGCTTCGACTGGTTGACTCACCTGTACAGGAATCAGAGGATCGTGCTCAAGTGAGTATTGAAGATCATTGGCAATACGATTGATATGGTTATATTGCTGCCTGGGTAACAATATATTAAATCTCATATTCATATCAGAGAGTAGTAACAAGGACTTTATCTCATACAGCTGAATTAATGTAGGCTGATGACCTTCAACAAGCATATTAAAGTACTCTTCTGACTTCTTTGCGTTGCTATATGCAAGGGCTGCCAACGAAAATACCACGATGAGAAGAAGGAATGCTCCAATAGTTTGTGGTACTCGAATGCTAATGGGTTGATTCATTATGTGGTGCCTTGTCGAATCGAGGTTGGATTTACCAAGACAGGAATTTAATTACATCCTGTCTTATATCCTCTATTACTTCCTCATCAACCATAAGCTCATCTAGTGACGCCTCGAATGCTGATATGCCTTCATTCTGAACTTTAAGCTCAGGATGGAGGGTTGTGCCAACAAAAAAATTACAAGTCTTTAGCATTGCGTTGAGTGCCCTCTCTTTTGCTATATCAGCATTGTCTCTATCGCAGTGAAGCACATGACTGTTTGCGATCACATTGCACACATGATCAGGAATATTCCAGTCTTTAGCTAAAACATAACTAAGAGCTACATGAGTAGTCTTAAACATTTTACGATCTATCTCTAGAATTTTCGTTATCGCTGAATGCGCATGTTGAAATACTTCAGGGTAGCGTGGGTGTATTTTTTCACAGACCAGTGCTCCGGCATCCTGAAAGAGTCCTGCGATAAAAGCATCATCAGCTCTTATGCCGTCTACTGAATGAGACAGGCTCTCATTAGCTTGTGCGCAGGCGTTTGCTCTATCCCAAAAATCACTTTGAAAGTCCGTATCAGGGGCGAATGTGTTGCGTAAGGCCGCAGCGAGCACTGTATTTTTAATGACGTTCAATCCTAATGCTACAGTAGCTTGTCGTATTGAAGTGATTTTGTGCTGAAGTCCAAATTGAGCTGAGTTAACTATCTTCAGCACGGTTCCAGAAAGGTTGATATCGGTAGAAATGACCTCCGCAACCTTGTCTACATCAATCTCTTCTTTCTGGAGTTCCGACTGGAGTTGCGTCAATGATTCAGGAACTCTCGGAAGATTTATTGATTTGATGAGAGCTTTAGCTGTTTGAATATCAGATTGTGGTATTGAAAATGTCATAGTTTGAGTGGGTGCCTAAAGTATACCTTTGAATTTCATGTCTTCAATCAAGATGTGGTTAGTCCACCACTCTGTTATATCGATGAGAATCATCTCTAATGAGATGTTGTCGTCAAGTATCACCTCATTAGCCATATCACAGTATGACCCATGCGCTTCTCTCTGCTCATCCAGTAACGCTGATCCGGCATCTGACAGCATCATCTCTTCAACGGTGAAATGGCGACTGAATAATTCTCTTAATTTTTCTAAATCCTGAAGGGCATCACGCTTTGATGCGCCGCGTTTCCACAGGGTAACAATCTCGTTGACCTTCGTTACGATTGATTTGTGCTGTTCATCTAGCACCCAGTTTCCAATAAGAAATTGATGATCACTCCATACGATAGATTTCATTAGTCCTCCCGAATATCCCCTGCAATAAAATTATATAATGATAGTTGCAATTACAAGTTGATGTATGTCAATTCTACATAGTGTTGGCTGCTGTTTAATTTCCATAAAAAAGTAACTTCTCAATAACCCCATGCAGTTACGCTTTCAGCAGGCAGACTTTTCCACTCAGCAAATCTGGTAGATAGGGGATCCTGTTTTCAGCAGATGTTCGATCCCTGATGAAGTCCCAAACCGAGAT
>Ga0209576_1000058_pt1 | contig 102543 bp, 81 predicted proteins | sample SaaInlV_DNA_135m_FD_184686 | JGI IMG/M metagenome (GOLD analysis project Ga0209576, IMG submission 184686) | Marine microbial communities from expanding oxygen minimum zones in the Saanich Inlet - SI075_LV_DNA_135m (SPAdes) (version 2) | ecosystem: Environmental > Aquatic > Marine >... | reverse complement strand
CTTTGGTGGCAGTGATTCATACCACTCAAACTACATGCAATTTACTTTAAATACATTTGCAGGTAGCCCCACATCTGAACTTATTAATATCCCATATGGTGAAGGCCATAGTTTTGATGCTAATAATTTTCCAGAAGTATCTAGTGGTGTATATATTATTAAAACTACTACTCCTAATGCAGTTTCTGCCGAAAATTCCTTTTGGGGAACAACTACCGCATCAGAAATTGCTTCAAATATTTATGATTTTAATGATGATTTTGAACTTGGGGCCGTAGACTATGATCCTTGGCTGTCCACACCAAACACCGACGCCCCCATCTCCCCGCCAGCTAATGTAACCAAAGTAGAATCTGGTGGGAATATTATCCTGACCTGGGACGCCAACCTCGAAAGCGATGTGGCAGGCTACAAGATACACTACGGGGATTTCACCGGCTATTCATATACCACAAACACCGATCTCGGCAATGTAACCACTTACACGCTTTCTGGTGTGAGCATTGACAGCAGTATTGCTATTACGGCCTATGATGGAAATATTGATGGCACAGATGATCAGGTGGAAGGATACCAAAGCTGGTTTGCTACAGCGATAATTCCGCCTTACAGTGGCCCAGTCTGGTATGTATCAACTTCCGGATCAGAAGCCAATGAAGGCTCACAAAGTGAGCCGTTTGCTAAAATCCAGACCGCCATTGATTCATCCAGCAACGGCGACACAGTTTTAGTAGCAGCAGGCACCTATGTAGAGAATATTAACTACAACGGGAAGAATATTGTGGTGGGGTCGCTGTATCTGACCACCAGCGATACGTCTTATATCTCATCTACGATTATTGATGGAAATGAGAGTGGAAGTGTGGTGAAGTTTGTGGGTAATGAATCATCATCATCAAATCTTATTGGCTTCACAATTCAGAATGGTCTGATTCCGTCTTGGATAGAAGGTGGTTTGGGCGGCGGAATAAGAATTTCTGATGCTACACCAATAATATCTCATCTAATTATCAAAGACAATACTGCTTATAGAGGTGGTGGAATTTATTCGAATGCTTCTGCCACAATTAAAAATATTATACTGAAAAATAATATCGGTGAACATTTTGCTGGAGGAATAGAAATAAGTTCCAACTCTACGTTAGAAAACTTATTAATTAGGAATAATTCTGGCGGTCAGGGTGGTGGAGTTCATATTTATGGCGGTGCTGTTTCCCTTATTAACTGTACAATTACAAATAATACTGGTACTAGTTTTGGCGGAGGGGTTTTTGTTAATAGCTCGGGGAGCGCAACAATAAAAAACTCTATAATAAGAGGTAATACGGAAGATGACATCCGACTTGAATTACAAGGCCCTGCATCTACAGTTTCTGTATCATATTCAAATATAGAAAACGGCGAAGATGGAATAGTGAATCCAGGCGACTGGTCAATAACTTGGGGCACTGGCAACATCGATGCTGACCCATATTTCTGTAATGCGGATAGCAGTGATTTTACTTTAGCAGAAAATTCACCTTGCGTAGGCACGGGTGAAAATGGTGCCAATATGGGTGCATTTGGCATTGCTTGTGAAGCTATTCCATTGAATCCAGTAATAGTAGAGATACCTGATACAACGATGAATGAAGATGGAAATATAACGATGGGACTATACGCTACATCCCAACTTGGCTATTCAATGACTTTTACGATAACGAGTGATACTGCAGATGTAAATCCAAGTTATGATGGAGCAATTTTGAATTTAATCCCGACTCCAGACTGGAATGGGAGTGCTTTAATTACTGTCATCGTCACAGATGAAAATTCTTTATCAGATTCAACAGAATTTACATTGACTGTATTACCTGTGAATGACGCCCCAACCATTTCAGCCATTAATGACACCATTATTTTAGAAGATTCCTGGGATCAGTTTATAAATATTTCCGGGATAAGTAGCGGAAGTTCAAATGAGAGCCAATCATTTGTTTTATCTGCGACAACAAATAATAGTGAATTGATTTTTCTTAATCCGGGCCATGATTTTACCTATACCAGTCCAGATAGTATTGGAACCTTTTCATTCTCTACAATTGCAAATGCATATGGAGAAGCAACAATTACAATTATGGTTCAAGATGATGGCGGTATAGAAAATGGTGGGATTGATACGGTGCGAATATCATTCAATGTATCGGTCACATCTGTGAATGATATTCCAATAATCGAAGAGATATTTTCCCAATATGTATATGAAGACAGCACCCTTACCATAGCGATTTATGCCAGTGATGTTGAAGATGAATATTTGGAGATCTTTGCGTATTCCCAAGGACCGGGAGTAGAAACGTTTATCTTTGGCTCCGATAGTTTACTGATGGTTCCAGAACCTGATTGGAATGGGGAGACATTGATTGATGTTTATACATTCGACTCCCAAGGAGCGGGAGATACGATGAGTTTTACTTTAAATGTAATACCTGTGGATGATAATCCATTTTTGTCCGGTTATTTGAATGATGTATATTTCTATGAAGATTTTGGAGATACATCAATTGTGGAATTGGATAGTGTATTTACAGATATTGATGGAGAGCTCACTTTTAGTTTTGAATTAATGGACTCATCTTTTGTTCAAGCCAATTTAAATGATGGGTTTTTACAATTTACAGCAATACCGGATTCAAGTGGTTTAACAATGCTTATTTTAACAGCATCTAATCCAACGAGAGCAGAAATATCTGATACCATAGAGGTGAGAGTTTTTGCTGTGAATGATGCACCAGTCATTGATGGCATCGATTCAATTATATTCGAAGAAGACCAATCCTATTCCCTAATGTCTTTTGTTCAGTTATTCGATCAAAATATCATTTCAGACATAGACAATACCATTGAAAGCTTAAATTTCGAATGGTCAGTGGATGTTGAATCCATCCAAATTGAATGGGATGGTAATTTGAACAGTAATCCCATGATTATTCCAGAACCGGATTTTTTTGGTATGGGGACGCTCACACTTTGTGTATTTGATGGTGAATATGAGGTCTGTTCAGAGAATATCGTTACAATCACTCCCGTAAATGATGCTCCATTCTTTATTTCTGAATTGAGTGGCTTTGTTGGTGTGGGAATTGGTTTTGATATTCCCCTAGAACTTGGTGATATTGATTCGGATTCATTAATCATAACCATAGAACCTGATAGCACGACGCCAGATTGGGTCAATTTGATAAATCAAACTTTTTCAGGTACAGCGCCATTTCAAGGGAATTTTTTCATCCCTTTACAAGTAAGTGATGGTGATACAGTCATAGTAGATACTTTTATCCTCAGTGTAGAGAATTTTAATCCCGAAATCACATCCATTACTGATGTACCTGATGACCAGGGTGGAAGGGTTTATGTGGCATTTAATGCTTCCTTCTTTGATCATCTGGATGAGACCAACCAGAATTATGGGATTATGAGGTTTGATTCTTTTGAAGATACAGTTGCATGGGTTGCTTTAACGTCTTTCCCTGCAATTGGTGATGAGCAATATATATTTGAAGTACTGACGCTTGGAGATTCTACAGCCAATGATGATGGCCTAACAGAATTCAAAGTTGTCGCATCCATGAATGCCGGTGTTTTCCATTCCAACTCTGTTTGGGGGTATTCCGTTGATAATATTGCGCCTGGTGTTCCCACGGGATTAATTGCCACAGCCATGGAAGAAAATATTCAAGTAATTTGGGATTTGAGTCCGGAAGATGATTTTCAATACTTCCTTTTAGAAAAATCAATGACTTCTGAATTTACCGAGTATGAATCAATCAGCACGACAGATACTGCATATACAGATCTTGAATACGAAATGAACCAACCTTATTTCTATCGGCTTGCTGTTGCAGACCATGCAGATAATGTGAGTGATTATTCTGAAGTGGTAGAAATTGCAGTCTTAGCTATTGATGGAAATTTAATCCCAGATGTTTTTGCTCTTCATCAAAACTATCCAAATCCGTTTAATCCCGTTACAACCATAAGTTATGATTTGCCAGAGGTCGCCCAGGTGGTGATTTCCATTTATGATATTATGGGAAGAGAAGTAAAGACTTTGGTTAATTTGGAGCAAATCGCAGGCTTTAAATCTGTGGTTTGGGATGCGACAAATAATATGGGTCAACCCGTGAGTGCAGGAATGTATTTATATAGAATCACTGCCCTCCAACAAAACGGCGGACAAGCTGGCAGTTTTCATCAAGTGAAAAAAATGGTATTATTGAAATAAAATTCAATAAATATCTAATCTGAAAAAGGGACGGTCTTACTGTCCCTTTTTTGTTTTACTTTCAAATCGTATTAAACACCCGTTCCTGCTCCCAAAACCGTAACTCAACCTTTGAAAGGTTTGCGTATCAGCTAAATTTAAGCGGCTCACTCCAGCCTAACCTTTAAAAGGTTCCAAAACCTTTGGAAGGTTTGGGAAAAATCCTGGCAAATGAGTGGGGCAATTATCCCAACCTACCAAACACCCTATCTTTCTGAATGGACGAAGGGAACATTGGCAACTGAAAAAATGACTTGGTTTAATTCAACGTAGATTCTTCTGGAGTTCTCTTAATACCCAGGTTTTATGGCAATCAGTTTTCATAACGGGAACCCCATCAGAATGACGATATTTTTTTACCTAGCAATCTCTCCCAAAACCGTAACTCAACCTTTAAAAGGTTAGCATATCAACAAAATGTAAGTGATTTATTCCAGTCCAACCTTTAAAAGGTTAGCGATCAAGTCAAGTCCGATATAACAACAAGCGATAGGTTTTATGCTTAATGAAAGTCTCGGCACTTTGGATGCCTGAAAAATATTCCTTTTCGATTTTTTCAATTTTTTTGGACAGTTTCCATTTGAGAAACTTCATTAATTTCGGATAATGACTTTCAAGATATTCACCTAATATTTTGCGTCCCGGGTCTGCCACTTGGTCTGCAAATTGCCCCAACAAAGCCTGGGTCGGCGCTGCTTCTTTAGACAAATCTTGATCTGAAATCAATTCAAAAGGGAATTCTGATATTATTTTTTGACTCGTTTCCCATTTATGTCCACCCCCAATCGGGCTTTTTCCTGCAGATTCCAAGGTGAAGTAATCAAAGATTAGCATATGTCCATTGGGTTTTGTGACTTGCAATACTTTTTTTAATGCATGGCGAATCCGCATATATTGAAAACTTTCACTAAAAAGAACAAGGTCATATTTTTTAGGAATTGAGACGTCTTCAAATTTTCCGTGATATACATTCACTTTTCCCGCTAGTTTTTTTTCAATTTCATCAGCGAGATACTCACTGGGCGACACGCAATCCACTTGATAGTTTTGATTTGTCAATTTTTGCGCTAAACCACCAGAACCGCCACCCACATCTAAAATGGATTTGACATTTTCTGGGATGGTATCTAAAATAAATTGGGAATGATTTTCTTGCGCCTTTTTGATATTGATGGGTTTTACATCTAAATCTTTTGGCCAAATACCATAATGTAAATGCTCTGTATCAAAGAAATATTGGGCAATGAGCAATCCCAATTCTAAGCCAGTGTCTTTTGAGCGTATTTTTTCTTTTCTCAAACTCAAATGGGGTAAAAGGGCTCAATATCAAATCGAAAAGATTTATGGACATAATTCCCAGAAGCATCCACGTGATAATGTGAGATATATTTTTCAGCATTTTTAGAAATTTCCATAAGCGCATCCGCCAAGGCATGCACATCTTCATCTTTTGAATAAAGTCCAAAACTAGCTCGAACCATGCCACGTTTGAGTTCAATATAATCATCTATGTCATCCATTTCTATATTTTCGACCCCAGACATGAGATCATCCATTATCATTTCTTTGACATAAGGATGGGCACAGAAGCAGTCATTTCGAACCGCAATGTTAAAATAATCGTTCAGAATCGCCGCCGTTAATCCATGGTCTAAATCTTTCATATTAAATGAAATGGAAGCGACCCGCTTGCAGTGATTCGTATTGGTTTCTCCATAGATACGAATACCAGGAATATTTGTCATTTTATCGAGAGCGAGTTGAATCAATTTGTCTTCTTCTTTAAAGAGAAAATCCATTCCAATTCGGTCTAAAATATCTATGGCCACTGCCAATCCGATCGCACCAGGAATATTGGGTGTGCCTGCTTCTTCTCGGTCTGGAAATGTAGATTTGACCACATAATTTTCAGTAAATACATCCTGAACCATTCCCCCACCCACTTCTTCTGGTTCTACCGAAAGCAATAAATCTTTTCGCGCTACAACCACACCGGGAGATCCAGGGTAATAAGTTTTATGGCCAGAAAAAACCAATGCATCAATATTTTGTTCAGGATGTTTTGGATTGCACATTTGCACAGGAACGTGAGCGGCCAATTGTGCTCCATCTACAATCATATAGGCTCCGTAACGATGGGCAATTTCGGCGGCTTCGTAAATAGGATTCATAATACCGGTTACATTACTCACGCCCGTTAAGGCAATATAATTCAATTGCCCTTGATGCTCTTTGCAAATATTTTCTAGCATGTCAATACAGACACAACCCAACTTTCCATTTCTTTCTTTGAGTGGGACATGTATGATTTTTTCCATGTGTTTCCGATGAGGCAAATCATTGGAATGATGTTCCATAATCGAAACAAGCGCGGTGGTTTTTTCAGGCCTCCCGTGCTTAAAAACTCGAGCTAAACGATTCATGCCAGCGGTAGTGCCACTTCCAGTAAAAAAGCAGGCATAGGTTTTTGGATTAGCACCCAAAAATGAGAGCATTCTTTCATGAGCCCATTGATAATAGTCTGTAGAAATTTTTGCACCAAAATGAAGCGTGCTATGTGTATTAGCATAATGTTGGTAATAGTGTTCCACTACATCGTGGGCTGGCTTCATCATCAGGGTAGAAGCGGTTGAATCTAAATAGATCCGTTTGGTAGTTTCTCCTGTTGCCAGTGTGTATTGTGTATCTAATCCAATAAAAGCATTTTGGATTTCTGTGAAGAGGGCAGAACCAGTTTTTTTATGTAACATTATGAATAGTGTGTTTTTAGCAAAATATTATAGTGGAAACCTAAGACGATTTACCATTGCAATAAAAGGGAAGGGGAACACATATTTTTTGAATACATTATTCCCAAGGATTTTCGATTTCACCTGCTTTTAATTTTTTGAAATAAATCCAACTGGTCATATTAGAGCGTTCATCATTCAGATCAGGAGGGAATTCATACTTAGGATATTTTTCACGAATGGTATTTGTTAATACATCAGGTAAGTCATCAAAATTTTTCACTCGTTTTCCTAAGCCATGATAAAGCGTCGAGCCTTCAAGACTGCCCATTTCCATCCATGGAAGCCATTGGGCTGCTCGCGCCCACCCTACATTTACATCTGTACTTGATGGTTTTGTTGCATCGAATAAATCATCCGTTCGCCCAAACCAATTGAACATTTCATGAGCTTGATAAAATCCGCCCACAAATTTTTGATGCTCACCTCCCAAAGGATTTGGATAAAATAGTGGAATTTCCATATTCATCATAAAATGTCCATCATGTATCACCGCAGGCAATTTGAAAGGACCACGTTTTCCATAAGCATAAGTTGGGTATCGACTATTTACAGGATCATTTGCAATATGAATAACTTCAAGTGTATCGCCTGTCCAAGGATTTTCCCATTCATGGATTAATTCACCTGTCTCAGGATCAAGATAAAACAAGACCTCTCTTGAAACATAGGTATAGCCATAACCATTTTCTTTGTTAGTAACCGTTTTTGATGCACGGACATTTAAACCTTGATAATCAAATAAATGTCGATCTTTCTCACCCAATTTGTGACTATATACGCTTCCATAAAACCAAAAGTACGTGGGCTCTCCATCGGTAAGAGAGGAGGAGACTTTTCGCATAATTTTCACCGCGTCTTCAGGATTATTCGGATCGAGTTGTTTCCCTTTTGCTTCTGAGCTAGATAGTAAACAAAGATTGGCTAAAAAGAAGGTGAATAAATATTGGGCTAATTGTTTCATCGTAGATCCTTTCGATTAGTATTGAAGTGAAATGCGGATGGCACCCGCAAAAGCGTCTTCTAAATAAGATGATCCTCCTGGATGGATAATCCATTGAAAATCGGGTTGAATACTGACCTTTTCCGACAGATCAAATGGAAGGGTGAATTCAATCGCACACTCATAATCTAAATCTTGAATGTGATTTTGGACTTGCGCGTAAACAACTCCAATTCCAATGACATCATTCGCTAATATTTTGACGGGGTTATTTATTAATAATCCACCATCAATGGCTAAAGTAAATACATTTGGATTTGCATTAGGGCTCCAACCCGCACGGAGAAACCCGTCAATAGAATGATGATTTACTCCTGATTTTAAGTTGAATTCTGACGAAAGATAAAAGCCATAACGATTGTCAGTTTCTTCAAAATAAGGTGAGCTTGGATTTAAACTCTTATATTTCCAGAAACCAGCTTTTATAGTTCTCAGGTAAGATTTTTCCATTAACGAAACCCATTCACCTATAGTAAAGACGCCTTGATTTTTGTTGAGCTCCCAATGCATTCCAGTCGCTGTAATATCGCCATCCCCTTCAAAATGGTCAAAGGGATCTCCATCATAAATACCAGCATGAATATATTGGTTTTGATTCAAATGATACCTGAAACGTAAACCGGGAGCGCTTACGCAATAAGCTGGACCTGTATTGATTGTGTTCGCGGAAATATAGGCGGGCCAACCAAATGAACTATTTAAAAAAAGGCCACCGAATTCATTTGCCGAGAATTCTGTATCCGCTAATAAACTCCCCAATCTAATATTCAATTTTTCATTTGCCCATTGGCGTTCAACCCAGATTTCATACAATCGAAAACTATCATATCCATCAATATTACTTGCACCAAATCTATCACCTATAATATCAGATGGACTTTCGCCACGAATCAAAAGAGCGCTTATTCGTATTTTATTACTCTTTCGATATAGTTCAATCCCCAGCTCACCCACACCAGCATTAATAGCTCCAGTCTTAATACCACCAGAAAGATTTGTCATTGACTCTAAAACTATATTTCCATCAAATTGAAATTGTTTAGTTTCATTCTGTCCCGTAAGGGGTTTTAATATGAGAAGAAGCCCTATTATAACGTATTGTTTCATTTTGAAGTACGGGTTAATATTACTTTTTACGACTTTTATTCCAAACATAAAAATATCCACCACTAGCGATAATAAGCACCAAGCTATACATTATCATAGCTGCATTTTGCAATAAGGTTCGTTCTGCCCAAGCGCCAGAATTAAATACGAAGTAAAGCATAATGATTGGGAATAAAATCATTTCAACCCAAAAAACTTTTAATATCCACATACTACCAGCCTCCTTCAATCATGTCTGTTCCCATCCGAGATCCAACCAAAGCAATAATAATAATAAGCGACAGAAGGATGTGAAGCGTGATAGCAGGATATGCTAAATCTTTGACACGTTTTTTGAGAATTGCTTCATTCTCTTCTTCGTCACCTTCACCATCTTTAATATCTTGAAGAACACCAACTGTTCCAGCTGCACCTGTAATTAATAAAATAGCCATAATCAAAATCACACTGAATAAAATCAATTTTAAATTCATCCAGGGAAGCGTAATCAATGGTTCAAAACTCCTCCAACGCAACCAAGCTAAACTTAAGCCGATCAGGGGTGTTGCTAAAAATACTTTGGTAACCCACATATCAAATTTTTGTGCAAGTTTTGCTCTGTCAAGTCGGACATCAATGGGTAAATCTCTGTTCTTAAGACTCATGCTCAAACTAAAAACGACAAAATCACTTCCGAGCCAAACCACAACAAAAAGGATATGAATCCACAGAACAAGATTTGTCAGATTTAAATATTCCATATTTTTTCCCTAAGCAAGTGCGCCTATGACAATCCCCGTAATAAAAGGAATAAGCCAAATGATCCAAACAATGGTGCTGAATTTGTGAAAGCTTAGAATGGCTTCCTCATCTTTTTGGATTAATACGCGTGTTGCCCAAATGGTATGAACCAACATTAAAATAATGGCAAGTAGGCCTGTTGATCCGTGGAGGTTCAAGTGAATCCCACCGGCAATTTGTCGCATAAAATCTGTTCCAATAAAGTCCGCTGTAAGCCCAGCCCAGAAAAAACCTAAATGCCAAATTTTTAATCGTCCAGCAAATCGTTCAGCCCACACGGCTATGGTGTAAAAGATTAAAGCTGTAACGATGTAGATAACAGCCCATTGTAATAATGTCATTGATTCTCCTTTGTTTGTTTCATTTGTTAATAGGGCCTTTTTAGATATCTCCCTAAAGCTTGACCTAAAATCTGCCCGTCTTCAAAAATTTTATTTCCACGTAAAAATGTTGTTTTTACTTTACCCTTTAATTCAAATCCTTCAAAAGGAGAGTAGCCTTGTGTTGATTCTGATTCAGCTGATTTGACAATAAAGGTTTCATCTGGATCTAACAGAACAATATCCGCATCAAACCCAGGAGCAATATCCCCTTTGGATGGAAGTCCAAATCGTTGGGCAGGATTCCAGCAAAGCAATTCTGCGATTTTATTTTCAGAGACACCTCGTTTTGTTCCTTCACTAAATAAGCCAGATAATAGATATTCTGTTCCACCGAAGCCGGATTTTGCTAAAAATACATTTTCAGGATTGTCTGAATCCACTTTCATTTCTTTAGAACAACAGGCGTGATCGCTAACGACCCAATCAATATGTCCATTTTTCAAGGATTCCCATAAGGCCTCCACATCTGCACGCGGTCGAATGGGCGGATTGACTTTTGCAAAATTCCCATTAGGACAATCGATGTCCATCAATAAATGCCCTACAGTAACTTCCCGTTTAAAGTTTATATGGGGAAAAACATTTTGCATCATCATGGCCGCATCAAGCGCTTTTCGTGAGGAGAGATGGAGCAAATTGATATTAACACAGTTAGTTTCATGTGCCAAATAGGATGCGATAAAAATCGCCAAGCCCTCTGAATGTGGTGGTCGAGAAGCACTGTATGCAGGCAAGCCAGACAATTTACCTTCCTTTTCAACCAGTTGGGTATAGGCTGTCATGATTTCAGCCGTTTCACAATGGAGGCTGAGACTAATCATATCTTTTTTGTCTGGATATTTATCCATGGCTTTCTGAATACCACGCATAATGAACTCAAAATGAGCCATATCATATTTATCATCTGGACCAATCATTAGAAAGTTACTTTGATCGTCTGATTTCCCATGGAGTCCGTGACTGCCATAAAACATAAATATTTTAAAAGAGCTTACGCCAAATTCATCAATGATATATTCAATTTCATCAATATGGCTTCCCATCATAGGGGCCAAATGGTATGCATAATCTACATGGAACTTTCCCTTTGAAATGGCCAAGACTTCAGGAAAAAAATCGCGATAGGGACCAGATTTATTTAAATAATATTGCCCCGTTCTCATATAATTGATGCTGGTCGTAACGCCCCCCATTGCAGCGGCACGGCTTTCGGTAATAGCATCATCTTTCAAATGCGTATAAATCCCTGTATGCATATGGGCATCAACAACGCCCGGAAAAGCTAAGCGGTTTTCCCCGTCAATAATTGTTTTCCCTAATGTTCTATCTATAGATGGTTCTAAAGTCGAAATCTTCCCATTTTTTATACCAATATCTAATGAGTCAATTGTAGTGCGATTCGGTCTAACGACTCGAATATTATGAATAATGGTGTCAAATTGCATTTTCAATTTCTTTCTACAGTTTGTTTAATAATTAATTATTTTTTGTTCTTTTAGCAAGGAAAGATCGGATTCGGTATAGTCCAAATCCATGAGAATCTCTTTTCCATGCATCCCAATATTTTTTGGTGGATGATGCCTTAGTTCAAAATTAGAATCGCCATATTCAAGCGGAATGCGTGGCATTTTAGTTTGAGTCCCATCGGGAAACACTGTATCTATCAATCCGTTCCCACTATTAAGTTGGGGATCATCAAACAATTCTTCAGGTTTTGCAATAGGCGCATAAGGAATCCCGCCTATTTTACACTTATGAATAATGTCATCCTTTGATAACTTTTTCATCATAGATTCAATCTCAGGTAAAAGCCATTCTCTTTCCTCGATACGATTGTTATTTGTTTTTAATCGAAAATCTTCAAGCAAATCATTGCGATTAAAAACATTACAAAATTGAGCCCAATGTTTTTCACTGATAATGCCTACAAAGATTTGTTGTGAATCTTGTGTATCAAAAATCTGATATACAGCCCATGCGCTAATTCGTTCAGGCATCGGAGGAACTTCGCCTTCAATTAAAGCAGAATAGGCCATGTGCTGCCCCATTAAAAATGCACAGGTTTCAAATAGAGCACTTTTCACAAAGCAGCCTTTGCCTGTTTTTTCTCTATCGTGAACTGCAGTTAAAATCCCAATCACACCAAATAGGCCACCTGTTACATCTATCACAGAGGCGCCAGCGCGGGTAGGCCTGCCACTTGGCCCTGTCATATAAGCTAAACCACCCATCATTTGGACCACTTCGTCCATGGCATGGCGATTTTCATAAGGTCCAGTTAAAAATCCTTTCAAGGAAGCATAAATTAAACGGGAATTTATTTTTTGCACTGCATTATACCCATAGCCTAATCTGTCCATTGTTCCTGGACCAAAATTTTCTACAAGGACATCCATTTTAGGGATGAGTTTTTCAATGATTTCTTTTCCTTCTGGTGATTTAATATTTACTGCGATACTTTTTTTATTCCGGTTATAAAAAGGATAATAGCCGACGCCAAAACCTTTTAGCTTTCGAGTTGGGTCTCCATTGACGGGCTCAATGCGAATAACGTTTGCTCCTAAATCCGCCAAAATGAGCCCACAAGATGGCCCCATCACAGCATGGGTAAATTCAATTACTTTTATGTCACTTAATGGGAGGGAAGGTGGCATTTTTTATAATGATTGAATGACTTCATTGACTGTATCGAGATGGCTTTGCATTGCTTTTTCTGCTTTTCCTTCATCTTGAGCAATAATCATTTTTAATATTTGCTTATGATGCTTGAGCGCAGATTCAGTTTGATCTTGAAAGTCCATGGCATAAGTCCGCTCGCTTCTTAATATTTTGATGATGGCTTGAATCAAAACAATAAAAGCCGTGTTCCCAGATGCACGAGCAACTTCAATATGGAATTCTGTATCTACATCAATAAATTCTTGTGTTTGCTCTTGCGTCTCTTCCATTTTTTCAATGAGACAAGTTAATTGAGCGACATTTTCTTCTGATCTGTTTTTTGCGGCTAATTTTGCAATGGGTGCTTCTAAGACCATTCGGGCATGATGTAAATCTTCTATTTTTACTTGTTCGACATGAAGTAACAGATTGACAGATTCTACAATCCTATCCGTTGTGTTATTGGCTACAAAAGTGCCTTTGCCTACCATGATATCAATCAAACCAATCTCGGATAAAGATTTGATAGCTTCACGCACTGCCGTTCGGCTGACCCCAAACTGTGTTGCCATATCTCTTTCTGAAGGCAATTGATCTCCTTTTTTAAGCTCCCCCGAAACAATCATATCTCTAATTTGATTTACAATCGTTTTATATAGTTTTTCTTGGGGTCCAATGGGTCTGTATTTCACATTCATGATAAATCCTATTTTTAGTCAAAATTGCTATTGCAAAAGATGAAATAAATCTTTAGTCTCTTTATGAGATAAATGGTCTAATGGTCATACCATCATACCATTTAAGATACTTATTCTCAAGCATAAATCATATCATTTATTTTTGAATAAAATAAAACAGACGAGAGGGAGCACCTAAATGTCCGGATTGACACTAACCGAAAAAATTATGGCACAACAGAGTGGACGAGATTCCGTGCGACCGGGAGAATTAGTCTGGTCGGATGTGAATTCCATCATGACCATGGATTATTTAGGGAAATCCACCTTCAATATATTTGATTCTCTAGGGGCGAAAGATCTCTTTGATCGTGACAAAGTGATTTGTGTGTCAGATCATTTGGTTCCGCCACCTACCGAAGCATTTGCCAATTTACTTAATGAATGGCGTGAAATCGTGAAAGCGCATAATGTAACTCATTTTTATGATTTCGGAAAACAAGGAATCGCACATCAAATTATGGTGGAAGACGGACATGTGCTTCCAGGAACTGTAAGTATAGGAACAGATTCTCACGCCAATTCTTATGGCGCTGTTGGTGCAGTCGGGAATGCGGTGAGTGTAACCGATGCCGCCGTCGCAATGGCTACAGGGAAATGCTGGTTTCGCGTTCCTGAAACAGTGAAATTTCATGTCATTGGAAAATGGCAGCCTTGGGTTATGGGAAAAGATTTATCATTACACATTATGAATATGATGCATTGGAATGGTGACCTTATTTATAAAGCGCTAGAATATGATGGCCCCGCGATAAGTGATTTGTCCATGGGTGGACGAATTTCCCTATGCAATATGACCGTTGACTTGGGAGCAAAAAATGGCATTGTGGCGCCTGATGAAAAAACGCAAGCTTATTTAAATGGCGTAGCCAAAGGCGAGTGGAAAATGGTTTCCAGTGATTCTAATGCCGAATTTGAAGCCGAATACGAAATTGATATCACGAACGTCGGACCCGTAGTAGCCAAACCGGATAGGTTGGATGATGTTGTAAATGTTGAGGAAGTTGTGGGAACAAAATTAAATCAAATTTTTATTGGAACATGCACCAATGGCCGAGTCGAAGATTTTGGTATTGCCGCTGCCATTTTAGAAGGGAAACAAGTGCATCCTGATATAAATATGCTCATGGTGCCTGCAAGCCAAACTCAATATTTAAAAGCCATAGAAAAAGGTTATGTTTCCACTTTAGTTAAAGCGGGCGTAGCCATCGGCACATCCGGTTGTGCGCCTTGTTTCGGAACCCATCGTGGTGTTGCGGGAGATGGCGATGTTGTATTAAGCGCCGGAAATCGAAATATGAAAGGGCGAATGGGAAGTAAATCTGCTGAAATATATTTAACATCCCCAGCAGTTTGTGCTGCATCTGCACTTACAGGAACAATTGCTGATCCCCGAAACCTGCCCATGCCAGAAAACTTTGGAGTAACCTATGGCGAATAACTTAACAGGAAGCGCTTGGAAAGCTGAAGGATATGTTTTTGCTTATGATATTATTAAACAGGAGTTTTGGACATCCGCATTAGACAAAGACGAAAATAGCAAATGGGTTATGGGCGGCGTTCATCCTGATTTTAATCAAGAAAATGGATTTAAATCCAATGGATATTCGTTTATCGTTGCTGGACATAATTTTGCCGGTGGTGGAAAAAGCATTGAGCATGTTATTACAGGTCTCATGGGCGCTGGCATTAAAGCAGTCATTGCCGAATCATTTTCTCGACTTCAATTTCGAAATGCAATTAATTATGGACTGCCCTTCATCACATGCAAAGGCATTGAAGCCATTGCTTCTACCGGCGATGAATTGGATGTGGATCCTATTTCTGGACAAATTAAAAATCTTACAACCGGTGAAGAAATTCAGGCAGCGCCTGTGGCGCCCTTTGTGGCTGAAGTCGCTGAAGCGGGTGGATTGATTTCTTATATTCAAACTGTGATTAAAGAAGGAAAAGTGGACGAATTACGATGAAAGAAAATAAAATGAAAACTAAAATAACCAATGGCGAACCAGTCTTTGGTTGTATTGCACCCAATTCTGATTCCATTCTGATTGAGACCATGGGACTCATTGGATTTGATTATCACATTTTAGATTGTGAGCATGGGCCCGCCGGTGTAGTGGAAGTGGAAAATTTTGCCCGCGCCTGTGAGGTTCGCGGCATGACACCTTTGGCTCGCGTTCGTGAATTAAATCGCCATCTCATTCTTCAATTTATGGATGCAGGAATTATGGGACTTATTGTTCCCGGAATGCAAAATGCAGATATGGTTCGAGAAATGGTAGATGCTATAAAATATCCGCCTATGGGTAATCGTGGGCTTGGCCCCATCCGTGCTGCGGATTATATGTTAGGAGAAATGAGTCAAGAAAAATATGTCAAATTCGCCAATGAACAAACTTTAGTTCTTCCCCTATTTGAAGATATTTCCGCTTTGGATAATTTAGATGAAATGGTAAAAGTCCCCGGTATTGATGGCTTTATTATTGGTCCGCGAGATTTAGCCATGTCCATGGGTTACATCGATGGCCCTGCCGGACATGATGACGTAAAAGAAACTGTGGATAAGGTCATCAAAACAGTTACAGAAGCAGGGCTTGTTGTAGGCACCGTTGCTCCCAATGGTGTGGCGGCAAAATCATTGATTGACCGTGGCGTTCAAATTTGTTTAGGTGGCGTAAATGGTTTACTGGTTTCTGCTGGGAAAACATATTTAAACGAAGCAAAAAAATAATAAAGGAGAATCTTATGTCAACTCTCATGGTATTATTCAATTTGAAAGAAGGCCAATCCGCGGATGATTATGAAGCATTTGCAAAAAATGTAGATGTCCCAGGTGTAAAATCTTTGAATTCCATTGATGATTTTAAGGTCTATAAATCGCAGACGCTTTTATTTTCGGAAGATACACCACCCTATCAATATTTTGAAGTGATTGATGTGAATGATATGGATGCATTTGGCGCTGATGTCCAGGATAAAAAAGTGCAAGAAATTGCTGGAAAATTCCAAGGCATGGTAGATAATCCACTATTTATTCTTACAGAACAAATCGCTTAATTATGTTTACTCTATTTATTAGACCCCCATTATCCCCCTATTACAGGGGGATTGGGATTCTTTCCGAAAAGGAAAATGAGACCAAATTTTTAAGTCTTCTCCCCTGTCATAGGGGAGAATTAAAGTGGGGTCATATTAATGGTCTTCAATTACTTCACTCCAAATCTTTAAATAGGTTTAACTCATGAAAGTATTAGCAGGTAAAACAGCTATCATCACCGGGTCCGGTCGGGACACGGGTATCGGGAAAGGAATCGCCATGGCATTCGCAGATGCGGGATGCAATGTGGTCATTAGCGATATTGGCGTGGCAAAAGACCATCGATTTAACGAAAGCCATATTGGCACCACAGATGAAATGAGCACCATCGTTCAAGAAGCAAAAGACAAAGGTGTGGATGCCATTGCAGTTGCCTGCGATGTTCGGAGTGAATCGGAAGTCGAAAACTTAATTTCAACCACCGTAGAGCATTTTGGCGCAATAGACATCATGGTTAATAATGCCGGAATTGGCTATCTTATGGAACCCTTGGTTGAATTTAAAGAAGAAAGCTGGAATGCCGTTTTGGATGTGAATCTCAAAGGTGCATTTTTATGCACAAAGCATTCTGCAAAACATATGATAGATCAAGGCAACGGTGGGCGCATTATTAATATTGCATCACAAGCAGCCAAATCCGGATTCCCTTTTGCTGCAGCATATACCGCATCCAAGCATGGTATGATTGGTCTCACTCGTTCCAATGCAGTTGAGCTTGGGGAACATAAAATTACCGTTAATGCTGTTTGTCCTAACCACATTACCACTGGACTCGGTCAATGGCAGAATGAATTTTTTAGTGAAAAGATGGGCATGAATTATGACGATTATATTAAAGGAATTCGTGATAGAATACCCCTAGGGCGCGTTGGTTTGGTAGATGATATTGCCAAAGCATGCATTTTTCTGGCATCGGACCAATCAGACTATATTACCGGCGAAGCACTGAATGTCAGTGGCGGCGAAGAAATGCACTAACCAATTAACCTATGAATAATTATTCTTTTTCTATTGTTTCAACCCCTTTGTGTTTTCCCTATTACAGGGGAAATCCATTTGGTTCCTTAAGTTTTCTCCCCTGTCATAGGGGAGAATTAAAGTGGGGTAAATACTGATGTTTTACTCTCTGCCAATAGAATCATTCTTACGTCAATCTATTCAACCAAAGTTATTAAAATGAGCTTTCAACTCGGTATAGATATTGGTGGAACTTTCACGGATGTGGTTCTACTTGATGAATCAAATGACAAACTTTATTTCGGTAAAACACTCACCACCTATGGTGATCCAACCGACGGAATCGTCAATGGAATAAAACAAGTTTTAACGGACAATCAGGTTTCAGGGAAAGATGTTCGCCGAATTTTGCATGGCACCACATTGGTGACGAATGCAATTATTGAACGAAAGGGAGCCAAAACTGGGCTCATCACCACTGCCGGATTTGAAGATGTATTAGAAATTGGGCGTGAACTTCGTTATGATATTTATGATTTAAACATTCAAATGCCCAAACCATTGGTTCCACGAAATTTGCGCGTTGGCGTTACGGAGCGCGTCGATAAAAAGGGGACAATCGTTACAGATATTGACAAAAATGAGCTCAAATCATCTGTGCAAAAACTCATCGACCAAGGCGTGGAAGCTATTGCGGTCTGTTACTTGTTTGGGTTCATTAATCCTGTCCATGAAAAATTAACAGCCGATTATATTCAAAAATATTTTCCTGAAATATATGTGAGTATTTCCAGTGAAATTATGCCGGAAATTCGAGAATACGAGCGCGCATCCGCCACAACAATGAATGCATATGTTCAACCTTTAACCCACACTTATTTATCTCGGTTAGAATCTCGCTTACAAGATATGGGTATTTCGGGCGTCATCAACATCATGCTTTCAAGTGGTCGATTAACCACCATTGAAGGTGCAAAAAAATCACCCATTCATTTATTGGAATCAGGTCCTGCCGGCGGAACCATGGCCGGTGTTTTTGTTGGAAAACAAACTGGACGAAGTGATTTATTTGCATTCGATATGGGTGGCACAACAGCGAAAGCGTCCTTGATTCATAACAATGAACCGGATATTACCAACCAATTTGAAGCGGGGCGTGTGAGACGATTTCGTAAAGGCAGTGGGTTGCCCGTTCGAATTCCTGTCATTGATATGATCGAAATTGGTGCGGGTGGTGGCAGTATTGCCAAAGTCAATCAATTGGGCTTACTGACTGTAGGACCAGAAAGCGCCGGTTCCGAACCGGGACCTGCTTGTTATGATCGGGGTGGCGAATTTCCAACCGTCACTGATTCGGATTTGGTTTTGGGCTATTTAAACCAAGATTACTTTTTGGGTGGCACGATGAAACTGAATCGGCAAAAAGCAGAAGAATCCATTCGAATTCATTTGGCCGAGCCATTGGGCCTTTCCGTGGAAGATGCAGCATTGGGTGTCCATCGTGTTGTGAATGAAAATATGGCGAATGCAGCACGCGTTCATATTTTAGAAAAAGGACAAGACCCCAGACATTATACCATGATGGCATTTGGTGGCGCAGGTCCAGTCCATGCATTTCATGTAGCTCAACGACTTAACTTAAAACAACTCATGGCTCCTGTAGGTGCTGGAGTTGCTTCTGCGATTGGTTTTTTAGTGTCTCCAGTTGCTGTCGAATCTGTTCGTAGCCATGTAGATAAATTATCTGCTATGAATTGGAATCAAGTAAATGAATTCTTAAATGAATTAGAATCCAATGGAAGAAATTTTTTAGCAAAATCAGGCATTCCTGATGCAGATGTAAGTGTAACTCGCCAATCGGATATGCGATATTTAGGGCAAGGATTTGAGATAAAGGTAACCATTCCAAATGAAGTATTATCTGAAGATAAAATTAGCCAAATCGAGCAAAATTTTTCTGAAGTATATAAAACACTTTATTCTCGAACCATTGATGATGTTCCTATCGAAAGTGTCACATGGCGCGTATTAACCAAAGGACCTTCACCGGAAATTCGCCTTCAACAAGTATTTGATGCTGGAGAACATTCTACCCTAAAAGGGCATCGACATGTAAGATTCGCTGATATGGATCATGCAATCGAATGTCCAGTTTATAGCCGATATGGATTAATTATTGGAGATAAAATGAAAGGGCCTGCCATCATTGAAGAAAAAGAATCCACATTTGTGATTGGCCCAAATAGTGAATTTTCTGTGGATAATCAAATGAACATAGTTGTGGATATTGATTATGAATAGATTATTTAAAAATAAAGGACATTGGCGAAGGCTTTTTACTTTCCCCTGTCATAGGGGAAATACAATGGGGTCAGAAAAATCGGTAAAAGCCTATGAAGAATATTAAAGAAATCAACAAACCAAAGTTAAAGACCATTCGACGCTTAAATCGAAATCAGCCAACACCCTGGGAATGGAAATTATGGCAGTATTTAAAAGAGCGACAATTAGATGGTCACAAATTCAGACGACAAGTAAGTATTCATGATTATGTTGTGGACTTTTGCTGTTTGGATTTAAAATTAGTTATCGAATTAGATGGAAGTGGAAATCTATATCCAAAACAACAGAAAAAAGATAAAATACGAGAAATTGATTTAACAAAATGGGGTTATAAAATCATTCGATTTTTCAATAATGAAATTGATGAAAATTTAAATGAAGTATTAGAAATAATGTCTTCAAAATGTAAAGAATTGGAGAATTAGCTTATGATTCCACAATTTATTAAACCCCCATTATCCCCCTATGACAGGGGGATTTGTAAGGATTACACTATAATAATTTTCAGGAATCCTTTTATTCTCTCCCTTGTAATAGGGGAGAACCAAAGTTGGAGCGAAATGGAAATCCCGAACTTGTTTCGGGGTGGGGTCAAAAATAGACGAGTGAACGATGAATAATAAAAATTTTGACGGCATAACATTAAGTATTTTATGGTCACGACTACTGGCCATTGTAGATGAAGCCGGAACTGCATTGCAACGCACATCTTTTTCTACTGTTACGCGGGAATCCAATGATTTTGCAGTCGTTCTCATGGATACAAAAGGGCGCTCGATTGCACAATCCACCATATCTGTCCCATCTTTTTTAGGGGTGATTCCCATGATGGCAAAATATTTATTGAACGGGGATTTCCCTTTAGACTCATGGAAACCCGGCGATGTAGTCACCACAAATGACCCCCAACTTTGCGCCGGACATAAACCAGACGTAGGCGTTGTTTCTCCAATTTTCCATAAGAATAAAATAATTGGATTCATTGGAACTATTTCCCATGTGCCAGATATTGGTGGCGTTTTATGGGGTGCAGGAGCTCGAGATGCTTACGAAGAAGGATTATTAATCCCACCTACAAAATTATATTCCGAAGGTGTGCAAAATGAAACTTTGATAAGTTTAATTGAAAATAATGTCCGAGCCCCTATGCAAACCATTGGTGATATTCGTGCACAAATTGCAGCAAATGACCAAGGTCGAAAAGGACTAATTTCATTAATGGACGAAGTAGAATTGGACGATATTTCTGCATTGGCCGATCAAATTATAGCTGCATCAGAAAAAGCCATGCGCGACGCAATTTCCAAAGCTCCAGATGGAACATTTCGATATTCATATGGCGCAGATGGAGATGGACTGGAAGAACCCATTACTATTGAATGTGCAGTCATAATAAAGGGGGATGAAATAACGGTTGATTACGAAGGCACAAGTAGTGCCCATACTTTGGGTATAAATGCTGTCTTGAATTATACTTATGCTTACACGGCCTATCCGATTAAATGCACATTTAGCCCCGATGTGCCAAATAACGATGGTGCATTTAAACCTATTACTGTAAAAGCACCACGGGGTTCCCTTTTAAATGCAACTGGATATGTTCCTGTTGGCGCACGAAATATGACAGGAAACATGCTTCACGCACCTGTGTTTGGTGCTTTAGTTCAAGCTGTCCCAGAACAAGTTCAAGCTGACTGCGGAGCACCGTGTTGGTGCGTCGTTTTAAATGGTCGCGATCCTGAACGAGATAATATGGAATTTGTAGAATATTTCTTTTTAAATGGTGGCTATGGTGCTCGTCCAACTCGCGATGGAGAAGGTATTTTAAGTTTTCCCACAAATGTATCCAATGTGCCTATTGAAGTATTGGAAAGTTCAACGCCTATTCGATATCATGAAAAATCACTCATACCCAATTCTTCCGGAATGGGAAAATTTCGTGGTGGACTTGGACAAAAAATTGTTTTTGAAGTGGTGAATGAAACGGGTGTCAATATGTCCGTATTAACTGAAAAACTAAAATCAGTTTCTAAAGGATTAAAAGGTGGAAATGATTCAATTCATGGGAAAATTTCTATCTCACCTAAAAGATTTATTCCACCCAAAGGAATTATTCGACTCAACAAAGGTGACATTATTACTATGGAAATGCCTGGGGGTGGTGGCTATGGAAATGAATCTGAACGAGATCCCGAATTAATCAAAATAGATCATGATTTAGGATATATAACAAAGTAAACATGCAAAATCACAATCAATATTTTAAATCCCCATTATCCCCCTGTTACAGGGAGATTTGTAAGGATTATAAAAAGACAAAAGAGTTGAATTTCGTTTATGTTCTCCCTTCTCATAGGGGAGAATTAAAGTTAGATCGAAGCGGAAATCCCGAATGTATTTCGGGGTGGGGTCAGAAGTAAAATTATGAATTCTTCTGATCAGATATTTCTTCAAGAATTTTGTAATAAACAATTTTCTGCCGTCATTGAAAAACGGGTCAAAGATATTATCAGCCATTATAATAATTCTCCAGATACCTATGTATTTGTAGAAGGTCCCAGATGGTCCACATTGGGATTTGAGAATATATCTGCCGGCTGGAACGGATATGTAGATTCTCCCATCAAAGTAAAAAATATTCAATTTGTGGAAGGTCCCCAAGGTCGCGTGACAGAAAAAATGGCTTGGATTGGTCATATCATAAATATGACTGTAGATATCAATGGCGAAGAAAAAGAGATACGATTCCGTGGAACATTTGTCATTGGGAGAAATGCTAATGACGAATGGAAAATTGAGCATGAACATTTCTCACAGCCCGCTTCTGATCCATATGGCACAGGAGATTGGTTACCAAAAGGAGACAACAATGAGTAAAACATTTGATGCATATCGAGCCCTTCCTTTGCAGGTGATATGCCAAGCAGTCAATAATACTTCGTCTCGAGAAGAAGCAGCTCAGCTCATGTCTCATACCATCAAAAAGATAGGAAAACAGATTACATCCAGTAAACGATTTATTGGAAACGATTGCAAATTAGTGGTCCTTCCTGAATATTTTCTAACATCCTTTCCCATGGGTGAATCCATTTCAGATTGGGCGGAAAAAGCCGCTATTGATATGGATGGAAAAGAATATGAGTCATTAGGAAAAATCGCACAAAAGAATGATATTTTTCTATCCGGAAATGTTTATGAGCGTGACCCTAATTTTCCAGGAATTTACTTCCAAACTTCTTTTATCATTGATCCATCAGGAGATGTGGCTCTACGGTATCGTAGGCTCAATTCCATGTTTGCTATTACGCCACATGATGTATGGGATAAATATTTAGATGTATATGGCGCAGATGCTATTTTCCCTGTTATTGATACAGAAATTGGGAAATTAGCTTGTATTGCATCAGAAGAAATATTGTATCCAGAAGTGGCACGTTGCCATGCTCTAAAAGGTGCGGAAATTTTTTGTCATTCTTCTTCTGAAGTCAATGGCCCCAGCACTACACCAAAACGAATTGCTAAACAGGCACGTGCTTTTGAAAATATGGCGTATGTAGTATCCACCAATTCTGCTGGAATTTATGGTATCGATATTCCAGCATCATCTACAGATAGTGGATCCATGATTGTGAATTATGAAGGACTTATTTTGAATGAAACGGGGCCTGGCGAAAGTATAGCGGCCTTTTCAACCATTGATATCGCAGCGATTCGCCGTGCACGAAAACGGGTTGGAATGGGAAATATGATTGCACGCCAACGCTTAGAACTATATGTGGATTCTTATAAAACATCTGGATTTTATCCTGTTAACTCTCTTTTAGAAAAAAAAGTAGATCGTTCTCATTTTAGCCAAACACAGGAAGACACTATTGAACGACTTATCAAAGCAGGTATTTTGTCTTAAAACAATATGAATAATCAGTATTTAAGACCCCCATTGTCCCCCTATGACAGGGGGAATTTTAAGGATTGTAAAACTGAAATTAATTTGAAATCCTTTTATTATCTCCCCTGTAATAGGGGAGAATTAAAGTGGGGTATAACAAAATGAATAACTCCATATCTGTAAGAAATCCAAGAACAGGGCAAGTGGATTATTCATTTGATCCGCCAACTGAACAGGAAATTTCATCCCTATGCCAATCTGGACGGAGTGCTCAAAAAGCTTGGGCAAAAAATGGAATTGATTATCGTATTGATGTTATGCAGTCTTGGAAAAAGGCTTATGTAGAAAATCAAGATCAGCTTATAAAAACATTAGCAATTGATACAGGACGTATTCACGAAACTAAATTGGAAGTAGAAGCCATTCCAAAATCCATTGATCGATGGTGTGAAATTGCAAAAGAATTATTTACAAACCCTATATCTAAACCATCTTCGATTCCATTTATTTCAATGGAACAACACTCAATCCCTTATTCATTGGTTGGAATTATTAGCCCTTGGAATGTGCCGAATCTCTTAGCCCATATTGATGCCATTCCAGCTTTATTAGCCGGGAGTTCTGTCATCATTAAACCCAGTGAATTCACACCGAGATTTATTGAACCTTTACAAAATATAGTTGAAGCTGTTCCCGAATTGTCGGACGTATTACAATATGTTCAAGGTGCAGGAGAAACGGGTGCAAAACTTGTGAATGAAGTGGATCTCATTTGTTTTACCGGGAGCGTTTCCACGGGAACAAAAGTGGGTGAACAAGCTGCGAAAAACTTTATTCCAGCCTTTTTAGAATTGGGCGGAAAAGATGCAGCCATCGTTTTAGAAACTGCCGATTTAGATAAAGCCACATTTGCGATTCTTTGGGGCTCTTTAGTGAATGCAGGGCAATCCTGTTTATCCATTGAGCGAGTGTATGTCATGGAATCAGTTTATGAATCTTTCATTTCTCAGCTCACGGAAAAAGCCAAAAATTTAAATTTGGCGTATCCTGAAATGGATAGTGGCGAAATTGGACCTATCATTTCACCTAATCAGGCAACACTCATTGAAAATCATTTGCATGATGCTAAATCAAAAGGTGCTGTGGTTCATTGCGGCGGTGAGTTAGAACATCATGGCGGTGGGGACTGGATTTTTCCTACCGTATTATCCAATGTGAATCATGGCATGAAAATCATGACAGAAGAAACATTCGGACCTGTTATTCCCGTCATGTCTGTCTCAAGTTCTGATGAAGCAATTCGATATGCGAATGATACAGAATTTGGATTGAGTGGAGCTGTTTTTGGAGAAGAATCAGTTGCAAAATCCGTTGCAGAAAAAATGGAAGCGGGAGCTATCAGTATTAATGATGCTGGATTGACATCCATTTTGTTTGACGGTGAAAAAAATTCATTTAAATCATCTGGATTAGGTGGGTCACGAATGGGACCTGGATCTATTCAGCGATTCTTACGAAAAAAAGTGTTCTATACCAAAATGAATTCAGAAAATGACCCCTGGTGGTTTAAAGTATGAAACCCAAACAAAGACACCAAGTTTTTATTAATATTTTTTATCTTTGTGCCTTTGAAACTTGGTTGAAAATAATTAAAGAAAGGAAAACCTATGCCTACTAAATCAAAATTCTTTTATGGATGGATTATTGTTTTATCATCCTTCCTTATATTATTTGTTTCCCAAGCTTACACATTGGGTGGCTTGAGTGTCTTTGATAAAGAAATCCTGGGCGAGTTTGGGTGGTCCGTAGGAGACTACAAGCTCAAAGGATTGATTACATTTTTATTTGCCGGATTATTGGCACCATTCATGGGTGCATTGGCAGATAAACACGGTGTTCGCCCATTAATGATTGTGGGTATTTTTCTTTTGGCTATAGGATATTTTTTCTATTCCAAAATTGCGTCACTTACTCATGTATATATGATCCATATCCTTTTTGCCGGTGCATTGGCATCTGCTGGACTCGTGGTCAATGTTATGTTGGTTTCTCGCTGGTTTAATAAACGGCGCGGAACGGCTCTAGGTTTAATTCTTATGGGAACGAGTTTGGGGAATATGATTGTGCCAAAGATTAATGTACAGTTGATATCCTTATTTCAATGGCGGCCTTCTTTTGTTTATCTTGCTATCATTCCACTTATTTTAATTCCAATAGTCCTTTTTATCATTAAGGAATATCCATCGGATATAGGTGAAACGCCAGATGGATCTCCTGAAGATGAAGCAGAAAGCACATCTGCAGAGCAAATTGAAAAAGGTGGTATGGCCTATGGCGAAGCCATGAGAAACCGAAAATTTTGGGAATTAACCATTATTGCCATGTGCACATTTTATGCAATTCTTGCATTGGCTGATCATATGTTTTTATTTATGCTCGGACAAGGGCACACCACTCAAACAGCCGCATCCGGTCTCTCTGTTTTATTTGGATTAGCTTTAGTTGGGAAATTCTTCTTCGGATTTTTATCAGATCATATGGATAAGCAAAGAGTGTTTAATATTAATATTGGCACCATGTTTGCAGGCGTGGTTGTTTTGGTTATCGACCCACAAGGTCTCTTATGGCCTGCAGTGATTCTGATCGGTCTTGGTTGGGGCGGACTTTATACTTTGCTCCAAATTTTAACGGCACATATTTTTGGCATGAAAGCATTCGGAAAAATTATGGGGACCATGTCCATTCTGGATGCATTCGGTGGCGGAATGGGTATGTGGCTTACAGGAGTTTTATATGATAAAACAGGATCCTACACTCTACCATTTAATGTGATTGCCGTTTTAGTTGGGATCGCATTTGTATTGTCTTTCTTGGTCAAAAATTCTTCGACCAAAAAATCGCAAAGTAACACGAAGAAATAATGAAAAGTGATGATATTTACAACTCCATCTTATGCAGACACAGTTATCGGGAGGATTATTATGTTTATTAATCCTTTTATTTTCTCCCCTGTAATAGGGGAGAACCAAAGTGGGGTCAAAAACAATGGTTTAATCCTATGAAAAATGTTAAAGAAGTTAACAGACCAAAGTTAAAAACAATAAGGCGATTACTACGAAATCAACCTACACCGTGGGAATTTAAATTATGGGAATGCTTAAAAGAGAGACAAATAGGTGGCCATAAATTCAGAAGACAAGTAAGTATTCATAATTATGTTGTAGATTTTTGTTGTTTGGAATTAAAGCTGATTATTGAAGTTGACGGAAGTGGCCATTTACATCATAATCAGAAAAAGAAGGATCAAAATCGAACAAAAGATTTAGAAGAATGGGGTTATTCAATTATTCGATTTTTCAATAATGAAATCGACGAAAACCTAAATGCAGTTTTAGAAAGGATCTCTTTAAAATGCAAAGAATTGGGGTTGAATTGATGTCCCCCAAATTTTTTAAACCCCCATTATCCCCCTATGACAGGAGGATTTGCAAGGATTATAATCATTAAATAAATTTAAGAAAGGATTAAATATGTCTGAACAAAACCCACATTCAATTGTCGTTGTTCTACGGGGAAAACTTGCCGTAGGAAGTAAAGAGATTTATGGCAAATATTTAGAAGCATCCACGACAATCGCTAAAAAATATGGTGCTAAAGTCCTAGCCGTTGGGGATATACTTACACGAGATTATCTCGATGTAACGCTCCCGCTAACCATTGTTATTTCATTCGAAACAGAAGAAAATTGTGATGGATACTTTCTTGACTCCGAATACATTAAAATCAAAGAAAAATATCGCGATCCAAGTTATGAAAAAGTGCATATATCCGTCTTTAAAGTGGGCATGCCCATTACAGAAAATGATACAGAATGTGTGGTTGCTAGCTTTGCCAATTTGATTCCCGGAACTGAAGATCAATATCAAGCATACCTACATGGTGTTTTAGGCATCGCAAAGAATTTCGGATTAAGTTTATTGGCGGGTGGAAAAGGTTTAGACAAGTCTTACGCCAATCCAGCTTTCGAGATAAATAGTCTACTTAAATTCCCAACGGCAGATAAAGCAGATGCTTTTTTTAATGACCCGGAATATCAGAAAATTGCAGAAAAACGACACGCATCTTATACGGATGCAGAATTGGGAATGTTTAAACCAAGAGTTCTTAATTTGGATTGAACTCCTGGGCACAAAGGCGCGAAAACATAAAAAAATAGATGATAAACAAATTCTTAGTAATAAATACTAGTCAACTTTGCGGATTTAATCTACCATCCGGCGAAAAAAAGAGCCATTTTCTATTTTTCAACTTCGAGTCCTGGTATCTTCGTGGCAACATTACATGGACTAAATAAGTGAATTATCCAAAAAAAATCATCCTAACAGAAGTTGGGGCAAGAGACGGCTTGCAAAGTATAGTAAAACCCGTTTCCACCGATCAAAAATTGGCCATGATTCAAGGTCTTGTTGATGCGGGGCTTAAACAAATCCAAGTAGCATCTTTTGTTCATCCAAAATGGGTGCCACAAATGGCAGATGCGGAAGATATTTGCGCAAATTTGCCAATAGTGGATGATATAATTTTCAGCGGACTTGCCTTAAATAACCGTGGGGTAGAACGCGCCATAAAAACAAATCTCCAACGAGTAGAAATTTCTATTTCTACCAGTGAAACCCATAGCAAGAAGAATGCAAATATGACTTTAGATGAAGCCATGGCAAATATGAAATCCATGATTAAACTGGCGCAAGAAAATGGATTGGAAATTCGTGCGGGACTTCAAGCAGTTTGGGGTTGTGTGTATGATGGAAAACCACCCAAAGAAAAAATTGTTGAAATGTCAAAAGCCATTTTGGATTTGGGCGTGAATACGTTATCCTTATCCGATTCCACTGGAATGGGAAATCCTAATTCTATCAAGGAAATTTTAGAACACATCCTACCCCTTTCGGAAGACACACCTATTGTTCTTCATTTACATGATACGCGTGGACTGGGTTTAGCCAATGTGGTCGCTGCTTTGGAAATGGGTATAAAACAATTTGATTCCGCTTTAGGCGGTATTGGTGGATGCCCATTTATTAAGGGCGCCACTGGCAATATTGCTACGGAAGATACGATTCATCTCCTTCATGAAATGGGCTACAATACAGGAATAGATATTCAAAAAGTCAGTGCAGTATCCCAATCATTGGTTCCTGTGATTGGAGAATCCTATTTTTCCGGAAAACTTTATAAAATCGTAGAATCATTAAAATGAATTTAATAATCAACAGCTGGAATATTGAATTTCGGATTGCATCAACCGTGTTGATGCATGGATTAACCATGTTAATCCACTCCACATCCATCCAACAATCCATTTATCCACTTTTTTAATATGGGGCAAACAATCACAGAAAAGATCCTTTCCACTCATGCTGGTCATGATGTAAAAGCTGGCGATTTGGCTATTGTCAATGTGGATGCTGCCATGGCTTCAGATACAACAGCCCCATTGGCATTAAAAGCCTTTAAAGAAATGGGTGGTGTTAACCCATGGAATCCTGAAAAAACTATTTTCGTGATTGATCATGCTTCACCTGCCCCCAATGAACGCATAGCAAACCTTCATAAACAGATGCGCGAATTTGCAATGAGCACGGATTCAATATTATATGATGAAGGGTCAGGCATTTGTCATCAAATTATGGTGGAAGAAGAGCATGTAAAACCGGGACAATTGATTATAGGAGCCGATTCACATACGGTGACTTACGGCGCTCTTGGCGCTTTTTCCACAGGCGTAGGGTCAACTGATTTGGCCGCAATTATGTTGACGGGAAAAACATGGCTCAAAGTCCCTGAAAGCATCAAAATAATTTTGAATGGCAAACCCAATTCTGGCATATCTGCGAAAGATATTATTTTGGATGTGGTGGGGAAAATCGGATTAAACGGCGCCACGTATAAAACATTGGAATATTCCGGTTCCACATTGAAATATCTCACACTTGGAGATCGTATGACAATTGCCAATATGGCTGTTGAAATGGGCGGTAAGGCAGGGATTTTTGAAACAAGCAGTTTGGAATTACCTTATAATTTTGAACCCGTTTTACCTGATTCTGATGCCGAGTATATAAAAACAGTCACAATTGACGTTTCATCTATCAGACCCAAAATTGCCAAACCGCATTCACCGGATAATATCTGTGATATTGATGATGTCATAGGAACAAAAATTGATATGGCCTTTATCGGAACTTGCACCAATGGCCGCTTGGAAGATTTACAATTAGCTGCATCCATTTTGAAAGGGAAACAACTTGCATCAGGTATTCGGATGCTCATTACGCCTGCATCCAGAAATATTCTAAATCAAGCTATGGCTGATGGAACTATGAATATTTTATCCGAAGCTGGCGCCACATTTATTCCACCTGGCTGTGGACCTTGCGTTGGAACACATTTAGGTGTTCCTGGAAATGATGAAGTGATTCTTTCCACAGCAAATAGGAACTTCCCTGGACGTATGGGGAATCCAAACTCACATATTTATTTAGCATCACCGGCTGTTGTGGCTGCTTCTGCCTTATCGGGCGTAATCACAGATCCAGCGAGCATTGGCCACGTAGAGACACGAAAAAAAGTAAACAAGTAAAAATGGTAATAGTTAAATTAATTCGAATACATTTTTTACCTTGTGATTTCTGCGCCTTTTGTGGCAATGATTTTTTTAACTCAAAAGAAGTGTCATGACCGGTCGCGTTCATTTATACGATATAGATAATATTGATACGGATAGAATCATTCCAGGTAAATATACAAAAACGCTGAATGTGTCTACATTTGCTGACCACTGCTTAGAAGATTTGGATTCTGATTTCAAAACAAAAGTTCAGCAAGGGGACATTTTAGTGGGCGGGTGGAATTTTGGATGTGGCTCTTCTCGAGAGCAGGCGCCCATTGCCTTAAAAGTATCGGGCATTTCAGTTGTAATTGCCCGTTCATTTTCGCGAATATTTTATCGAAACGCTATCAATATTGGCTTACCTATATTGGAAATTCCTGAACATGATATTTCGGATGGCACACATCTCCATATAGAATTTGAATCTGGGAAAGTAGTGGATGGAGATACGGAATATTCTTCAACACCATTGCCACAAATCATGATTGATATTTTAAACGCAGGTGGTTTGGTTCAATATTTGAAAAAAAATAAGGCTTATAACCTTTAAATTAAAAAATAATAAAATGCGAAAATTTGTTATTGGCCTGATCGCAATTGTATTTTTGATTTTGGTTATGGATCCAAAAATAATCCCAACCAAAGTTGATGCCCCTTTAGATATTAGCATTGAAGCTACAGCGGAACGAATTGCCCGCGGAGATTATTTAGCCAATCATGTTTGGGTCTGTATGGAATGCCATTCACAAAAAAATAATCAATTTTATTCAGATCCCGTTAAGCCCGGGACTGAAGGGATGGGTGGACTTCTTTTTGACAGTGAATTTGGACAAATTTATGCATCCAATATAACACCATATGAAATTGACCATTGGACAGATGGAGAGCTCTTATTAGCCATTACTGAAGGTGTTAATAAAAATGGGGATGCATTATTTCCATTCCACCCTTATACACTTTATGGAAAAAAAGATATTGAAGATGTGTATTCTGTCATTGCCTATTTAAGAACGTTGCCATCAATTCAAAATGATGTCCCAAAACGGGATACAAAATTATGGGCAAATGTTTTGGTTCGGTTTATGCCAAAGCCTGCAACATTTATCCAAAAACCCGATTCGAGTAATACAATTGATCATGGTAAATATTTATCCGGTGTTTGCGCGAGATGCCATACACCACAAATCAATGGGAAACCAGACCCAGACATGTTTTATGCTGGCGGGTTAGACCACCCCCTTTCTGATACTGAAATCATTCGCTCATCCAATTTGACACCAGATATGGAAACGGGAATTGGAAATAAAAATAAAGAAAATTTTATTGGTATTTTTAAAGCTTTTGATTCAGAAGATTCAAAAATGATTCTCATTCCAAAAGGTGCTCGAGAGTCAAATACTCCAATGGCATGGACCCAATTTGCTGGCATGACAGAAAATGACCTTGGGGCGATTTATGATTATTTACGAACACTGCCACCTATTAAAAACAGAGTGGAAAAATACGGAGTGAAATAATTATACTTTTAAAAATGCCGTCAAAGATTTTTCTATTCGAAAGTGGGATTGAGTATAAAAGATCATTTTCCCCGATTATTCATCCTTTCAAAGGTTCCTTTATCCTTTGAAAGGATGAATGTAATATGCTATAATAATATTTTATTTAATGCTCGTGAGTTACTTCTTCATGAGTTGAAAATCCTTCAAATCTATCTTTTGCATATATTTGATGACAACTCACACACCCTTCCATCATTTTCCCAGAATACATGGATGCTAATTCTCCATCTTTTGCTTGAGCTGCCATGGCTAATTTGAGTGCATGATCATGAAATTTTGAATCCATTTCTATAAATTTTTCTGGAAGAATGCTATGTAAATCAGCCATGTCTTCTTCAGATAATTCCTGTTTCAAAATAAAGGCTGAATGAATATTGTGGCTATTTTCAACCACTTTTCCCCATTCTCCCTGGGCGAGATTTGAAACCAATGACTGATAATTTTGATTGATTGAGTTCATCTCTTTAATTAAAGCTGAGCGGGTAGATGGTGTCCATTGAATTGCAGTCTTGTCTTCATTGTTTTCATGATTCATCTCTTGGCTCATTTCATGTTTATCATGATTGCTAAAATGGTGTTTTACCATAACGCTTCCTATGATTAATATGATAATCCCTACAATGATAATGATTGTCTTTTTGTTCATTTTACTGTTTCCTTTTTTATGTTTGAGTAATTTGTCGGAATCAATCATCGAATTCTCGAGGATAAGCCTCACCACCTTTCAGTCGAAAATTTATGATATTCATTAAATCCATTTATGAAATTTCTGTTGCGCATCTTTTAATACTTTACTTGAAATATCAGGGCTGATATAGAAATTACCACTCATAACTGTTTGGATCGCCTGAACCAGTATCTCCGCTACAGATTGTTTTATTATATATCCAGATGCCCCTGCTTGAATTGCTTCCAAAACATATTCATCACTGAAATGCATAGATAGGATAATAATTTTTAATTTGGCTTCCTGTTTTAGGATTTCGCGAGTGACCTTTAATCCATTTTTACTGGGTAGTCCTATATCTATAAATGCAATATTTGGCATTAAACTTAAGATTTCACTTTTTGCATCTGCACCATTATTTGCTTCTCCAATAACTTCAATATTAGAAAAAGTGTCTAATAACAATTTTAGTCCTTCTCTTACAGCATTATGTCCGTCTGCAATATATATAGATATATTATTGTTCATTAACAGCTCCATTTTTTTTACTTGAAGTGCAAAAGGCGAATTTGATCAAAAATATAAACATCATATTTTTCAGACTTGTGATTTAAAGTTATAAATAAAATATAACCGAAAAATGCTCTCTCTTTGAAAATTATTTAATGAAACATTTCCAATGGATTGCCGCATTGCTGCGGTGAACTCACCACCAAATGCTAACGTTGACCCCACGTTTATCTGAAAACCGGATTTTACTAAATTCACATTTTCATATACGGAATTACTCAAGTTCTCAAGATTATAAATATAGTAGCGTTTCAACCTTATATATACATTCCCTAGATTTTGTTTTTTCAGCATCAAAATAATTTTCCCGCTCACTCCAGGTCCGTAATAATAATCTCGTTGGTAAACATTTTCGTCAGATGTATCGCCAGCAGAGCCCATAATAATGGCAGATGTTGAGATTTCATTATATAACGAAAAATGATTTTGGAAATCAAAATTCTGAATAACGCCCAAACCAATACTGGAGCTTGACACCTTAAAATCATCGTGATTCATAAAATCATAGTTCTTAAAAATTCCTAATAATTGAGAATAATTAGATGAATTTATATGATTAAGTCGTTTTAATAATCCACTGGAATAAATTTCTCCGATAAACTCTTTCATGCCAAAATTTATAACACCGACGAATGTAAAATAATCAAACGGTTTGGTGAGTGATTTTTTGTCAAAGGGATTCCCATAGAATATATGAAAACGTGCAAATTCGCGTGGAAATAGTAATGATTGCCTATCCAATAAAAAACTACCGCTTCCTAATGAAATGCCTGCGGTAAAATTGTTGGCCGTTAATTTTTCAAGCGGATATCTATTTTTTCTCCTAATGAGCCGATTTAAACCCAAGCTAGGATTTACAATAAATGCAGCGATTTCATTGGCAATAGTCGGATTGCTGCCCAAAATTAACAGACTCAATCGATGGGAAATTTCGCCATATGTAATTCCACTCATGGGCGTTGTAATCATGTCATTAATTGAGGGATATTCTGTCTCCATCCCGATTTCCCAAACGAAGCTGGAAAGAATGGGGTAAGGAGTCGATTGCCAAAAGCTCAAACCTTGTGCTCTTGCAGATGTATAAGCCAACGCACCTTGATACGGATGACCAAACTGGTTTACATCAAATTCATCTTCATCAATCACCCAGCCATGGGCAATATTATTTTTCAATGATTGAATACTGATTTTTGCCCAAGGTTCATCGGCGATATAGTTATTATAAGCCCAAGTACCAATATCCACCCCTAACGATTGAGCGAATGCCATTTTATTTTTATCGTAAATCATTAATGAATCTGTTGAACTATTTGTCAATGCTTTTTCGGCAGAAAGCAGATTCGATATTGTTAGAAACAAAATAATAGGGATAAATTTATGTCGCATTTTATTTACAGATATATGTGCAACTTTGTCCATGAAACAATTTGATAATCATTACGATCAAAAATAGACCATCCCAATTCTATTGGACCTAAAATACTCTCATATTTTATGGAAACATCCATTCCTGAAATCCAACCATCGTTCACATCAAGAATTCGATTTTCCAAATATGTATTGAAAAAATTTACGGATAAAAAAACATCATCGCGAAAAAATGTGCGTGTAATATAGTAAGAAACGTTTAATGATGAATACGAAAATGTATCCACGAAAAGTGTCTGCGTAAATGCAGTCGGCAAATTGACAGGATAGAATAATTCCAGAGGTGCCGGGTCGGACATAGTTTGATACGAAACATCCATGCCAAAATGATATTTATTTTTGAACGGGACTCCAATAGTTGCTTGTCCTTGAATTCCTGTAAAATAATTTGATTCATAGCGCCCTGAAATAATATTTGCATCTAATTTCCAGCCTTCTGGATTAGGCGATACTTTATGGATATGGTTGTTTTCGTAACGCAAATTAAAAACAGGGTAGAGCGCCTCACTGTTATCAGGAAACAAAGTATCCTCAATGTTTACCCAACGGTTCGCATGGAAATTGATAGATGCAATAAATTGTTGATTCCAACTTAATAATCGATGAACAGATAAGCCGAATCCCGATGCAAAATGATATATATTTTGACTATTATTGAAATCATTATAGGTCTGATAATTTCCAAAGACACCCAGTTTCCATATCATACGTGACCGGTGTTTTGTGTAAGGTAAAATAAATTTGTTTGGTGAAAAAGTAATTTCAGCATCGCTATTATAATTTCCAACTCCGACTTTTGAACGAAGAGAATATTGATTATCTGCAAAATGATAATCCCAATCTCCTGATAGATTAAATCCATTAACAGAGTTAATTTTTATCTCCGGAATCATTTGTATCGTCGCTTTTTTTCTAACACGCAATTTGAGTATATTCCCATTCATTGATAATTCTGGAATAATTAGATTATAGATATTTGTTGCATAAAGAGAATTGACGATTGAATGAATTTTATATGCAGAATAATTAAAAGGTGTAAAGATTTCATATTCGTCACCGATAACTTTTCCCGATGCATGATCGATCCATTGAATTTGTTTAATGGATTTTTCTATAAGCGCATTTTGATATTTAAACCGCCTTTCCTCTATCTTGTTACTATCCTGCTGTCGATTAATTATTTTTCTGATATTTTTCGCTGCTTTACTCCCTGAATCATATCCTCTTTCAATCAAGGCTTCTCCGGCAGAAAAATCAAATATGTTAAATCCGTCAGTATCCACATTGATAAAATAATTCCATCCACTCACATTCACCGAATCCGTTGGAGAGAAAAGGACAGAACTGAATAAGTCAAAATAATCGAAAATGTCTTTCATTTTTTCAATGGGAGGAGGCGTATCATCTACATTAACAGCAATGATGTAATCTGCACCCAAATTTTGAGCGATATCCGTTGGCATATTATTGTAAATCCCGCCGTCAATCAATATTGCATCATTTTTTACCACAGCAGGATATACCATCGGAATGGACATGGAAACCCGCATCGCTTCAGTCAGAGATCCTGACCCAAAAACGACGGTTTTTTGTTTAATAATATTTGCGCCAATTGCTCTAAACGGGATGAATAATGAGTCGAAGTTTGACTGGGCTAAATGATTTGCAGGCGCTGTCAGTAGAAACAAATCACGCCATATTAACTGGTCATTCAATAATCCGGGTGGACCACTAATCCTTTCATCCGATTTTCTGATTGAAAATTTTCCACTGGATTTTTCACTCCTCTGCCAAACAGGAATGTCACTCATATCATTTCGCCCAAGAAAGAGTTTCATGATGGTTCCATCTTTTGCCATTTTTTCCAATTGATCCACTGAAATACCGGATGCGTATAATCCACCTACCAATGCTCCGGCGCTGGTTCCCACGATTAAATCAATGGGGGTATTATTTTCTTCAAATGCTTTTAAAACACCTATATGTGCCAAACCTTGCGCACCACCGCCACTTAATACAAGAGCAACTTTTTTATGATGAAGATTTGATGTTGAATTCATCGCTTCACCAACTAAGATGGATCCAAATAATAGGATTGATAGAAAAAAATACTTCATTTAAAGATAGTTTATATCCACAGTTATTGTTGTATCAGTTTTTAATTCAAAACTTGACTTTTTAAAGTTAGGACGATTTAAAAATCCTAAATGTGAAAAATTCGAATAACCAAAGCCTTCGACTGGCAAAATAAAACCCTTGTCAATTTTTCCATTTTTATTTTCATCATGTAAGATATTTACAGCGTATTGTCCTTTCGGAATATTTCCAAAAGTATAACTTGATGAATTATCTGCTATCATCGCAATCTCAATTCTAAAACATTGTTGATAATGCATATCAGGAATGGAGCCTCCTTTGTTATAAATGGCAAATTGAACGTGCCCTTTTTGGTTACGTAAACCTTCAACATGAACCGTTAAAGAGACAGAATCAATTTCCTGTGGATAAAGGAATGTCATCAAACTCGCTAAAATTAACTTTTTCATTTTTCTAGAATTTGGCTGCAATTAATTAAAAACTGTATTTTACTTTAACATACACCATATCATTTTCGTCGTAATGACCAAATAGTCCAGCTGTTTCGCTTTCTTCATTTTTCACAAATATATTTGCACCGGCCAGGATTTCAAATCCATCGGCTAAATCATACGTTAGACTAGGTCGAATGAGTGCATCTTCATTATTGAGCCCAACATATCCAAATAATTGAAGCGTGAGTGTTTCTTGCAAAAAGGTCCGATTTGCCAAAAATGTCATTGTATTATCCAATTCTTCTTGAACAATTAAATCGTCATAATCCAAAATGGCACGCTGAATAAATTGTGTGCTAAATCGTGTGGTTCCAATAGAAAAATCCGTCCCAATTAAATAATGAGCATAATCTTTTTCCAACAAACTCGTTGGCAAATTCATTTGTTCTGGATTTAAAGCAGAAAATTGTTTCCCCATATAATAAGCCCCTTCTCCCCGAAGAATAAGGCCACCCAATTCAGAACTAAAACTTCCACCCATTAAAGTAAGTTGATGATGAATAGGGGAAAGCCTCAATCCGGTTGGCGTTGGATTATCAACTGTAATTATAGGAACAATGTGTAGCGTCGGGTCATCGTCCCACATAACGCCTGCCATGATTTCGTAATCCAATAAAGATGACATACCTGAGAATTTGATAAATCCTTCGCTATTTTCTAATCGCCCTGGGATTTCCTTTTGAGACTCATCAATGGTAATCGGTAAAGGGAATTCTGGAATACGAGACCAAATAGATGTTTCATTAGGCATTATCGTGGGTGTAAATGTTGGAATCCAAACCATCTCCACTGTATTGTCGCCTAAATAATAATTTGCCTTTAAAGATGTAATGCCTGTGCGAATTTCATCAAAATCGCGAAGCAGGAATTCACCCAAATCTTTTGGAGATACAATATCGGTAATAAACATTCCATCCGCTTTTCCCCAAATAATTTGCTGTTTTCCAATGCGTAAATCCATAGTATTAAAATATACATCCATATACGCTTCACGCAGTCCTAAAGAAACATCCTGATTTGGCGTTTGATACAGAAATGGATTTGCAAAAAAGGACACATTATCATCGGTTCGTTTTAATTTTAAATCCAATGTGTTTTGGTTTATGGAATAATCGTTTGTATCATTGGTTAATACGCCCAAATAAGAACGAACATAACCGTTTATCTCTAAACTTTGGCCATAACTACTTGCCCCAAATAAAAAGATTAAACTCAATATGAGTGATTTCATTTTCATTATATTCCCCTTTTCATCATACGTTCTGTGAATTTATTACTTGGAATTCCTGTATCAATTTGAACATCGGAAAATTCCATAATCGTGAATTGATTTCTTTGGACATTTTTCATTTTTACTTTGGTTAAAATAATCACATCTTTAAAAGATTGTTGATCATCCACCGTCAGAATTTTTAATAATTCATCATCTTCATCATAAAATTCCTTTTTGAGTCCAATCCAAGAATCTTTGACCACCCATGTTACCGTTCTGGCATACATATATTCTTCATTTTTCGGCACACTTTCTATAACGATGGTTTCTTTACCATTGATGGCTTCTTCTCTTAGAATCGTATGGGTATCGTCCAAAGGATGGCGATCGCCCAAATCATCATAAGTGAAATCGGACCCCATAAAATAATCACCTTTACTGTCACTGGAAATCCGTTTCACTTTTTTGAGTGCTGGCAAATAAATCCACTGATCATCACTTTTGGATGCATCATCATAACTCCATGTCATAAAAGATGTATTTTTTACATCAGCAGGAGAAAGGAAATACATAATTTTCTTTTCGCCATTCTTAACTGTTTTCACAAATTGTTTAATTTTTCTGACGCGTTGATTGCCACGGGAATTTTCGATGGTCATTATCAAATTTCCTGTCATGTCATTTCCTGTTGGACGGTCATACACCTTTTGAATAACCTCAAGGCCAGATAAATCTTGTGCGAATATCATTCCTGAAAGAAGGATACCCATAGGTAGTATTGATTTTATTGTTTTCATTTTATTCTCCTATTTCATTATTACTTTTTTTACAAAAAAGTTTTTTCTGTTCAATGATGAGAACCATCACTGTTACTGTCCCCACAAAACTGGTAAACATGTTAAGTGATACCAAGAATCCCAATTCTCTATTGGGTGGAAATACTGAGAATAGCATCACCATAAATCCTGCAATCACCACTGCTGCATTAAAAACAATGGCACGACCACTATGGTGCATGGTGCGTTGAATAGCCAATTCCATATCCTTCGTTTTTCTCGTATTTTCTCGATATCGATCAATAAAATGCACTGCATAATCAATGCCAATTCCGATGGAAATACTGGACATGAGCGCCGTGGTTGTGCTTAATGGAATACCCAATAAACCCATAACACCAAAGCTGATGGCAGCTGTAATGATGATTGGAACTGTTCCTGTTAATCCCGCAACCACATTTTTAAACATAAGACTCAACAACACAGCCACAATGACTAATGACAAAAGTAAACTGGCTATTTGTCCTTGCAGAATTAAATCTGTAAAGACCAACGCTTTGTAACCAGATCCAGCAAAATTCATGTCAATATTTAGTGACTTAAACTCATCACGGTATGACTCAATTCGATCCATTGCGGAGTTAATACTTTTTGAATCATCACTCTTGAGCTGGAAAGTCACATTCAATTTTGTGTAATCAAAATCGGTTACTTGCCAAAGATTTTCAGGATCACCCGACATTTCATAAAGCAATAAATATTGCGCAATTAAATCAGATGTTTCAGGAATAATATTGAATGTTTCATCATCAGCGTGCATCACTTTATTCATGCGTAATAAATAATCAGTAAGTCCAAATGATGAACCCACTATTTCAATCGATTCCACATCTGTTTGCATTTTATCCACAATTTCTAATATGGCTGGATTTTTAAATATGTCTTTTTTAGGTGACTCTAAAACAAGATTTAATGTGGATGTGCCCCCAAAATTTTCATTAATGAATTTGTCTGTTAATACAATATCGCTATTTTTTTCAAATTTGTCTAAGAAGCTGGAATTAATCCAAACTTTGCTCGTTCCAAATATGGAAATAACAATAACGACGGCTGTAAGTCCGAGAGTCGCCCATTTATATTTAATCAAACCGGAAGCAAATTTATGAGCAAAAATCGTAGCATCTTTATCATCACGACTATGAACTTTGATTTTTTTAATTTTGGGTAAACCTACAATCATCATTCCTGCTGGAATTAATACCAATGAAAGAACCATGGCTACCAAAACACCAAATGCTGTGAAAACACCGAAATATTTAATTGGATATACTTGAGATGTCAATAATGAAATAAATCCAACAGCCGTTGTAACAGATGTCATGGTCACCGGCTTCCACATTTCTTGAATCATATTTTTAATGGTATCAATTTTTGATGCAGTAGGATTTTCAACTCTAAATAAATCCACATGACTGAATAAATGAATTCCATCTGCAACACCAATAGCAATGAGCATCACTGGGATCGTTGTGAAAACTGCATAAATTGGGATGCCCACAACAGCCAATAATCCAAATGTCCAAATGGTGCTAAATGATACAACCAGCATGGTTAAAATTGTATTTTTCACACTTCGAAGTAATACCAACAAAATAACAATAATAACTGTAAGCACAATGGGAACCATTCGTTTCATATCTGCTGGACCTAAAACCGCCATAGTTCCTTCCACAATGGGCCGACCAGCAACATGGATTTTTTCTTCCCCTTCATAGGAATGGGCTAATTCAAGAATTTCATTATAGAATTCCTGTGTAAATACATCATCATTAATGCGAGCAATTATGACAGTAACTGTTTCATTGTCTGAAACAAGCCGACCATAAACCATTTCATTGGAACGCACTTTTTGTTGAAGCTCATCCAATTTATCTTGCGTTTTTGGGATGCGTTTATAGAATGCTTTCACATCCATTCCATCTTCCGTTCCAACAATATTGTCAGCCGTATATAATGACGTTACATCTTGCTTTTCAATCTCATCCATCTTTTGCAAATCTTTGGTGAGTTGTTTGATTTTTGTCAAAGTGCCTGTATCATAAATTCCATTTGGATTTTCCACAGCAATGATAATTCCATCTTTAATATCAAACCATTCGGCCGCTTGATCGCTATAAATAAAGGCAGGATGATCTTGGGGCATGTATTTATCTAAATCCGTTTCCATCCGTGTATTATCTTTCATGGCGGACACGAAGAAGACCGTGATACCAATAAAGATAATTATGACCAATGCGGGTCGTTTTAATATGTTTTCAAGTAAGTTAAGCATGGTTTCTCCTTTGATTAGTTAATATTTACTAACATTATTGTGTAAAATTTTTTAGACTTTTAGCACCTTTTCTATAGCATCAAGCATTTCATTTACATCTTTTTTCAGATCAAAATCAAAATTCATAATATGCCATTTACTCACTAAAAATCGAAAACTGCCAATGACCATTAGTGATATTTGCTCTGCTTTAATATCTACTCGGACATCACCACTTGCTTGACCTTTTTCAATCATAGCAATCAATTTATTCTGATTTAATTTCATCATGATTCGAATGGGTTTTGCTAGAATACTATTATTATTGAATATTTCTTCTGAAAAAATAATGGCTGTTAAAGATGGATTCTTAATAAATCGATTTGTATGCCCTTGTATCATTTTTTTAATTTTTTCGATGGTAGGATTATTATCATCTATTTGGGATAATTCTTTATTTGTTGACTCTTTCATGGTTGATATAATCGCAAGAATAATTTCATTCTTACTATCAAAATGGCGATAAATAGCCGGTTCAGTAATTCCAATGGCATTTGAAATATTCTTTATGGTCAATCCTTGAATCCCTTTTTCCGCAATCAATTGGATTGATTCCTGAATAATTTGGTTTTGTCTCTCGGTGTAATTGTTCATTCGTTTATGTCAATGTTATGTTTGTTAGTATTCACTAACGGATATTATAAATAGACATTTTGATATGCAAGCTTTTTTTCTATTTGTAATTTTTGGAATAAATAAGAGTCATTAAATCTTCTTTAGAATAACTATGTAGGTCAATGAAACAGCACAAACTCTCACCTATCTTAATCATTATTTCTCTGCTATTAATTGGACTGTCATGCTACAGTCCAAAAAATGTCATAGGAAAAGATATTGATGAAACATTAACGAATTGGCCCCAAACAAATTCTAATTTCATTAATATTAAATTGCACATCTTTAATACGGGGATGAATAAAGTATCACCACTATTGGTTGGAAGCCCCGCCCCGTGGCGACCCGCACCTGCTTTTTTAATTGAGCATCCTATTCATGGACTTATTTGATTTAGGCTTACCCGCAGAGATTGCTGAATCAGCAGAACGAGTGCTTCACCCAATTACACGAAGATTATTTTCTACACGTTCGTTACCTAATAAAAGTATTTCCAATCAACTTTCAAAAGCAGGATTTTCATTAGATAGTGTAAAATATATTTTTCTCTCACATTTACATTTTGACCATATAGGAGATCTTAATGAATTTAAGGATGCCACAATAGTGATTGGTGAAGATACCGATTTAGATCATTTATCGAAATTGGATGGATTTGACCCTGAGCCCATTCATGATTTGAACAAATTAAATCTTATTCAAACACTTTCATTTCACAGAGGAACCCCTTTGGCAACCTTCGAAAAAGCTATCGATTATTTTAAGGATGGAAGTATCCAAATTATTAAAGGCGGTGGACATGTTGATGGAAGCATTGCTTTATTAATTCAATTGCAAGATGGCCCCGTTTTACTCAGTGGGGATGAAGTGGTTCACTTTGATTGGTTAAATCATGATGATGTTCAACGCATTTCTAAAAATCCAAATCGAATCGCAGACATACGGAATCGGATTCGTATGTTAATTCAATTAGCGCCAGAAGTAGTTCTCATTCCAGGACACGATTTATCAAAACTTCCTTTAAATCGAAATGATATTATTTACCATAATCCAGACTATTTTACACAAGAGTTATGGCCGACTAATTAATTGGGCTAATAAATCAATTTTTCAAAAAAGCGAGTGATGATTCAGCAAATTCTCTGAAACTGGTCGGTGTTGTTCTTTCTTTTGACCTTAGATGTTCAGGAATTAAAATACCATCATTATAAGCTTTATACATATTAATTAAATCATCGGTATAATTTTCAGAAGCACCGCGGTATTGAATAATGGCATTTTTTGTATCTTCATAAGAAGATTCTATATATTTCAATTCTGGTCGATTTAATACTTCTGCCATGATGGATGTTGCTTCAAGGCAGGTAATGGATTCATACCCTAGTAATTCTTTCACACCCGGTTCTTGTTTTTTGGTTAATGCAGAAACAACATTTGCTGCAATATCCTTTGTAGCCGTCATATTTAAAGGTAAATCTGCTTTTATTGGCGATGACCAAAAATTCATATTTTGAATGGTACCGGCGCTAAATAATACATTTTCCATAAAATAATCAGGTCGAAAAATGTGAAGATTAACATCGGTTAGTGTCGCCAATCGCTGTTCATGTTCATAATGTCCAGAAATATGACTATCATTATCAGGAATATGGGCACCAATACTACTCAAAATAGCGACTCTATTTATTCCGGAATTTCTAATTGCAGTTGTTTGGGCTTGACTCGTTTGCCGCATAAACTCTCGAACATTGGGTGCAGATAAATCTGGGGGAATAAGCGTAAATGCTCCATCGACCCCAGTAAATGCTTCAGTTAATTTTTGTGAATCATCTAAATGACTCACAAAGGGTTCTGCCCCTTTTGATGTAGTGGATTCTAATGATTCTAAACTTCGACTGACGGCTCGAACCTCGTGCCCAAGACCTATGAGTGATTGCGTAATTTGTGAGCCAATCTGTCCTGTGGCGCCAAGGAGAGTGAATTTCATAATAAGGAATTATTCCTTTGTGAATTCTTTTGCTAAGTCTTCCACGGCTTCATTCATATCCGGCGCAGTTTCTAACGATTCTCGATCCTGTTGAATGATTCGCATAATGCGTGCTAAATATTCTGCATGCCAAAGCTGTCTTTCTTGCGCGTCTTGTTCAGATGGAAGAAATGATTCAATTTCATTGCGACTCATTATGCCTTTGGATTCTAAAATTCGCTCTAAAGTATCCAATCGTTCTCGAGCAACAGCTAATTCACCTGCAACAGCCATGGTAATGGATAATACTTTTTCTACTTCCGGATTATCCAAAAACCAAGGACGTTTTCCTTTTGCTTTTTTACCAGCGTCTGCGATATAATCTACATTAAGTTTTTTCATGATTTCCACGCTCCAAATACGGTCCATAAAGCTTCTCGACCATGATCTTCTGAAACCGCTTTCGCCGGTTTTGTTACATCCCCATCAATCGTCTCTGCTGCTGCTTTAAATTCCATGTAATTTTCATTCTTAAAACCACCCATTCGCATGATTTTTTTTGCATCCATTCCATGCATTTTTGACCAAAAAGGCTCATTGTTATACAAACAATCCCAATCTCGAATGGCTTGCTCAAATAGATCCATATCTGGCGTATATTGTGGTTGTTCGACTTGGAGAAGAAGTCCACCTGGTTTAAGCATTCGACCTAGTTCACTCATAATGTGTCGAATCGATTTGGAGGATAATTCGTGGAGAAACATGGTTGTTTGAATCCAATCAAAATAGCCATCTTCATAATCCAAATTTTCCACATCTGCTTGAAGGAATGTAACATTGTTTACGCCGAATGATTGTGCTCTTGCGTGACCATATCGTAGAACCGGAGCACCCGCATCAACGGCAATGACTTCAGCGTCAGGATATGCTTGCGCAATGGGGAGGACATTATGCCCGATGGTGCAACCCACATCCAAAATGCGTTTTGGCTTAAAATCAGGAAATTTATCTTGCACAGCTTTTGCAACAGCTCGACCGCCACCATCAATCATGGGTCCCACACCGCCTGTTGTAGTTACAAATATGCCAGAATCATAATTAGCGCCGACAGAAACATCTCCTTCACATATTTCTGTATGATAGCCACCTGGTTGACAGTGAATATCTACCGCAGACGCATATCGAGGAGATTTAATTTCAGGATTAAGCTGAAGTGTTGATTTTCCCGCATTCAGTTGTTCAGCTTTTTTATTTAATGTATTGATTTGTCGCAAAACAACGGATCGCCCAGCTTGATGACGCATTTCCATTGTATTCCTACGAAGAGCAGACCACGTTTGCCAATAAGGATCGCTCTTAAAAGCTTGATTGACTTCATGTCGATTATTAAAATCTCTACCATTTTCTTTTTGAAAATCAGGCCTAACTCGTTTTTCGTAAGCGAGCCTATTTCCAGCAGAAACGGTAGAGAGGTGTTGGTTTAAATTTGTAATAAAATTAAATCTAGCTGTTTCATCATGTGTCGTTTCAGGAAACATTTCATGACGATGAACCTTATCGTAAGTAGGGGGTAGTTGCGCTGAATAATCCGAATCTTTCACTTTAATTTATCTCCTTTTGAAATTGGTATGACCATCATACCAATATGAATGTAGCAAAAACCTTTGTTTATTGCAACCCATACAATACATTTAAACAATTAAATTGTTAATATTTATCACACAAGATAAATTCATTCTTTTCCATTTCTTTACCATTTAATAGAATTGCAAGATGATGTTTGCCTACATAATATGTTCTGGTCGAAATCTGTTTAAATGAATACTGTTTTAGGACTATTTTGGTTTGTTTAATATAATCTGATTCAGAAATTTTAAAAACCTTTCTCCTTTGCTGACCATTTTTTTTCATAAAATCGATTGCATATTCAATTCGTAATTTTCCAAGATTACCTCTGGCGGTTTTCAAAGTGAATGAAAAAGTAAGTTCAGAGCCCATGTTTACTGATGTTTGAACTTTAAATTTTTCTATAATTATATGAGTGGCTGGATTAAACCCAAATAAGTTCAATGCTTCCGAATCTCCTTTTTTCAATAAAGACCGACAAGCATGTTTAATAAGTTTATCTGTATCGTTATCTCCACCTAAGCACTTCTTTGCCAAGCTTATAAGAATTTTTGGATTATCTTTAGAAATATCATTTAAATTATTTGCAACACTACGTCGAACATATTCACTCTCATCCATGAGCAATTTTTTCAAAATGCTCAAAACTGGGGTTGGATTTTCTTTGAAATTTGGTAATGCCATCGCCCAAGGTAATCTTGGTCGGCATCCTTCAGATGCCAAGCGGCGCACATGGGGATTACACGATTCAGCCCATTCGCTCATTTGATTCATCATTTGGGTTTCATACTTTATAATAAAGGGGCGAACGGCAAACTCTGAACTTGCTCGGGGAGTGAAATATTCTAAAGCAACTATAGATTCTTCATAATACTCTAACCCATATAATTCTACAAAAGCTGGGAAAATCATATATTCAAAACCTTCGAAGCAGGTTGAAACCTTTTTTAAAATATTAATAGATTTTGAATACTTTTCAGGTATATAATCATGTAACACTTTTGCTATAAAATACATTCTATCTTTCAATTCTTTTTTATCCCATCCGTCCGCGAAGATACATTTTTGAAATTCTTTTTTATTAAACTCAGGGTAGACAGCTATGATCTCTTCCCCCAGAGCTTTAATCATTTTTTCATTATACCGATTTTTTAATGGTTCTGCCATTAGCTCGATTGGATTATAAGTTTGATATTTCCAAAATAAATAATAAATATGCCACTCCTCAGCATAATGAGAAAAAGCAACCCGGGTAGCAGGATGGTTGAAATGAATTGAGCGGTCATTTTAAACGATTATTCTTTTTTATTGAATTACGATAAGATTTGTTGTAATATAATTAAGCGGCTTAATCATTAATACAATTTACAGAAGGCATTTAAAATTTCAATCATGAATAATTCACAAAATATTTTTGAGAAAAATATCCACGACGAAATTATTTTTCTTCTTTCGGATATTGGGAATTTTTTCAATAAAAAGGGAGATATTATTGCAAAAAAAGCAGGACTCACTACTCTGCAATGGATTGTCCTATTAAATATTGCCCGAGATCCCAATTTACCTATTGTTCAAAATGGAGAAGCAACCCATTCAGGCGTTTTGGCTTCAGAAATTGCAGCAAATCGTGGAGTGTCTCGTGCGAATATTAGCCCAATAATTTCCACGCTAATTAAGAATAAATTGATTACCCAAAAAGACCATCCTAAGGATCGTCGCAGAAAAACGCTTCATGTTTCAGAAAAAGGAATGTCTGCTTTAAAATCAATTCAAGATGAACGACGATTTTTAAATGATCGTTTATTTGATATGATTTCTAACGACGATCAAACGGTTTTAACTCATTCATTAAAACGGTTACTCAATACGGTGAGTGGGTTTCCCCATGTGGAAATACATGAGAATGTGTCCTAGATGAAAAACCTTTCGAAAAAATTTAATCCTGAGATGGAACGCATTAAAAAAGAAATGAAAGTTGATTATTTTCCGCCCATATCCCGCCGAAAATTCTTGACAGCTTCGGGATTAGCTGGGTTAGGACTTATGCTCAAATTTTCACATCTTAAAGCAGCAACAACGCTGGATCGTCCTTATCGTAGGTTTGAAGATGTAATGCGAAATAAATTCACTTGGGATCGTGTTGCTCGAGGAACTCACGGCACTAATTGCGCAGGAAATTGTGCTTTTAATGTATTCGTGAAAGATGGCATTGTATGGCGAGAAGAGCAGCAAGGCGAATACGAAAGCACGGATGATACACCAGATTACGGTCCCCGGGGCTGCCAAAAAGGGCTCCGTCATGCTAAATATATGTATGGAAATCAGCGGGTTCTATATCCGATGAAACGAGTAGGCAAGCGAGGTGAGGGAAAATGGGAGCGCGTAAGTTGGGAACAAGCGCTGACCGAAATCGCCGACAAATTCATTGATGTCGTGGAAAAGGACGGCCCTGAAAGTATTTCCTGGGGCAGTGGAACTCAAATGAGTGTGAAAATTGCATCCTACGCTGCATTGGCTCGTCTTGTAAACATCACGGGTGTCACAGTTCCGGAATTTTATTCTGGGGTGGGAGATTTGCCTACCGGTGTTTATACAACATTAGGAAAAGTCTATGTAGGCGATACCATGTCTGCTATTTATAAATCTAAATGTGTTTTAGTATGGATGGCAAACCCAGCTGTAACACGTATTCCTGATGCACATTTTTTCTGGGAAGCTAAATATAACGGCACAAAAGTCATTTCTATTTCTCCGGAATTTACACCAACGGCTATGCATTCTAGTTTGTGGGTCAATCCAAAACCGGGCACCGATGCTGCATTGGCCATGGCAATGGTTCATACTATTATCAACGAAAATTTAGTGAATGAGCCTTATATCAAAGAACAATCCGATCTCCCTTTTTTAGTTCGAACCGATACCAAAAGATTTTTGCGGAAAGAAGACACATCCATTGTATCAACTTTAGCAGTGGAAGATAATATTTTTTATCTATGGGATCAGAAAACCAATAAAGCTGTCATTGCACCTGGAACGGGTTTAACTGATCCGCCACCGGGAAGAGATCGGCGAAAATTTGACACCATTGATTTAGGTGATATTGATCCGGCGCTTGAAGGACGCTGGACAGTTTCTACTTTGGATGGGGATGTGGAAGTCACCACGGTTTTTGAATTACTGAAAGAAGAAGCGGAAAATTTTACACCGGGAAAAGCATCAGAGATTACAGGCGTTAGTCCGGAAGTGATCCGCCAAATTGCAAGAGATTTTGCCCTTGCCAAACCTGCTATGATTTACTCCGGATATGCTGCATGCAAATGGATTCATGGCGATTTATTACAGCGTTCATTTGTATTGCTTTTATCACTTACAGGAAATATCGGGCCGGAAGGAAGTGGCCTTCAAATTTCAAATTCGCCTAAAGTCCGCGGTCTCATGGCATTCGCATTTAATGGGATTGGTCCTGCAACTCGCATGGTTTCGGCCACAAATTGGGATTATGAACAGGGAAATATGAAGGAACTCACCAAAAATGTTTATGGTGAAGAATTGGCAGAAGAGTGGGATGCAAAATATCAGGAATCCATCAAAAAAGACTGGTTTCCCCAATATGGGAAAAAGGGCTGGAAAATGGGTTTTTTCGCAGGAAATAATGGCGCCAACTGGCGCGCATCAGGCAACAAATGGCGAAAGGATGCCTTTGAAACATTAGAATCCATTGTAGCCATAGTTCCCGATATGGGCGTGACTTCCCATTATGCCGATTATGTTTTACCTGTAGCACATCATTATGAACGGGCGGACATTATGCTTCAGCCTCGTACACCCTATGTACAAATTCTGGATGCAGCTGTTCCCCCATTAGGTGAATCCAAAGATGATTTTACCATTGTCCATGATTTTACAAAAATGTTGTCCAAACGCGCCAAAGAACGGGGCATGAAAGCTTTCAATGATAATGTAGATGGCAAAAGTGTCCGCAGAGATTTTAAACGCGCCTTTGATTTATTTACCATGAATGGAAAAGTTAAAGATGTAAAAGATGTGATTCAGTTTATTATTAACACAACACCGGGAATTCCAAAAATGTCATTTGAAGAATTGGCCGCTATAGGGAAAGTCCGTGTTGAAGGTTCCAACAAAACCTATTACGATAAAGATTCGCCCTATCATTCTGAAATCATGGAAAGCGTAAATGAAAAACGCCCTTATGAAACACTCACATCTCGTCAACAATTTTACATTGATCACGATTGGTTCATCGAATATGGCGAACAACTTCCAACCCACAAAGAACCATTAAGCATTAAAGGGTTTCCATTACGAATGATGATGGGACATGCTCGACACGGGATTCATAGCATGTGGCGAGATGATCCACTTATGCTGACACTTCAACGGGGAAAACCGGATATTTATGTGAATCCCGATGATGCAAAAGCAAGAGGCGTAAAAGATGGCGATAATCTTCGCATCTTCAATACTGGCGGGGAATTTTTTGCCATGGCGCACTTCAGCGCTGGGATTCAACCAGGCATGACATTTATGTATCATGGCTGGGACCCTATGATGTTCAAAGATCAGCAAAACTTTTCTGCAGTCATATCTACATCCGGGCTCATTAAGCCAACATCCATGGCTGGTGATTATGGCCATTTAGGATATAAAATTTTGGCTTTTGCCCCCAACCAAACATATAAAGATTTCACCTGTGATTTTGAAAAGGCAGATTCAGGATAATGAAAGATTCTCTCGATATTCAACTAAACTCCCAATTACTGGCTCGTTCTGCAGCCTATGCTCTTTTTTCAAATTTGGTGAGCTCTCCTCATGAAGGGCATATTCTTTTTAAAGATATTCAAACTGTTATTTTAGTCATCCAAAAAGATTTACCTTTCCAAATTGATTTTGATTCTATGACTCAGGAGACCAAAGCTATTTCGAAAAAAGAGTGGCAAAAGCTTGTCCGTTCTTACAGTGGATTATTTGAAGTGGGAAACGATGGGCCACCGATTCCAATTCGAGAAAGTGCACACCCATCCCTTACATTCAAGCGAGAAGAAGTAACACGTTATTATGAATATTTTGGATATGAAATAAATGAAAATTCCCAGTGGGAATCAGATCATTTAGCAATTGAATTAGAGTTTTTACATTTCCTATGTCAGGGTGAAATGACTAGTGGTGATGCACTTTCCTTTCAATTGGCTCAAAAAGATTTTATTGAACGACATATCAATCTTTGGGTTTCATCTATTATTTATCGATTAAAAAAACAAATCGCACATCCATACTGGTCTTCAATTTTTACCACCTTGGATGATTTTTTACAATTAGATCTAAAATGGCTAAATACCAATTTAGATGAAGTAAAGGAAGCAATTTAATGACACGACAAATCGCAATGGTCATGGACCTAAATAAATGCATCGGATGTCAAACCTGCACAGCCGCTTGCAAATCTATGTGGACTGATGAACCGGGACAAGAACACATGCTTTGGAATAATGTGGAGACAAAGCCCGGTGATGGATATCCAAAAAATTGGGAAAAGAATGGCGGTGGTTGGGCCAAGGATGGGACCATTAATCCCGGGACTATTCCAAATCCCGCAGATTATGGCAGCATTTGCGATACCAACGCGCAGGAAGTGTATTTTGACGGCAAAGAAAAAGTATTAGGGCGAAAAGAATCCATGGAATACGGTCCAAATTGGAATGAAGATTCAAGCGTTGGGGAGTATCCGAATAATTATCACTTTTATGTGCCACGAATATGCAATCATTGCACCAATCCTACATGCTTAGAAGCCTGTCCGGTCCGAGCCATTTATAAACGGGAAGAAGATGGCATTGTGCTCATTGATCAAGATCGGTGTGAAGGTCACCGAGAATGCAACAAAGCGTGTCCATACGGCAAAATTTATTTCAATATGGCAACAAAAACGTCGCAAAAATGTATTTTTTGTTTCCCAAGGTTGGAAGAAGGAATCCCTCCTGCATGTGCAACTCAATGTCCCGGAAGATTAAGATTTATCGGTTACCTCGATGATGAAAATGGGCCAATCCACAAACTGGTTTATAAATGGAAAGTGGCACTCCCTTTACACGAAGAATATGGGTGCGAACCGAATGTATTTTATGTGCCGCCCATTTTACCCCCAACCTTTGATGAAAATGGAAATATTTCTGATAAACCTCGAGTTCCCATTGAATACATGGAATCTCTTTTCGGTAAAGGAACACAATATGCCTTAAAAACCATTGAAGCTGAAATGAAGAAAAAAGAAGCTGGAAAAGATTCAGAACTCATGGATTTACTTATCTCAAAAGATTGGAAAGCCCTGTTCAATATTCCTGATGTGAAATTGATGTAATAAATGAACGATTTTTCAATCAGTAAATCTCGCCGATTTTGGGTGATTTCCGGATTACTATTATCCAGTGTCATGGCAAGTTTGGATTCCAGTTTTGTCCCAATCGCATTTTCAGATTTGATTGATGATTTAGATACAAGCACAAGCCACGTTGTTTGGGTCGCATTAGGATATCTTATTGCAGCAACGGGGCCTATGCTCTTTATGGCGCGGGTTGCGGATCGAATCGGAAGAGCGACCATGTTTGGGATTGGCACATTAGTTTATGCCATTGCCATGGCTGCCTGTGGATTTGCGGATTCTGTTTCAATGCTCATTGCATTACGAGTCGTTCAAGGATTTGGAATGGCCATGTTTTTACCTACAACCTTTACACTCGCTACAGAAGTTTATCCGCCAGAAGAAAGGGGGAAAGCATTAGGCATTATGGCATCGGGAAATGCCTTTGGATTTTTGCTCGGTCCCATTTTTGCAGGATGGCTATTGGATGCTTATGACTGGCATGCATTATTCTTATCACGGATTCCTATCGGCATTATAGCCGTTGGATTGGGATTTACTATTTTCGGAAAAGAGATTGGTCGAACAAAAGTAGAACGAAATCATTATGATATTGTTGGCGCTATTTTACTGACATTAAGTTTATTTGGTTTGCTTTTTGGCTTTAACCGACTTCCCGTGGAAGACAATCATTTAGACTTTTTTGTTTGGGGTATTTTTCTGATGGGTGTGATTTTATTCCCAATTTTCATTAAGCACGAGCAACGCAGCCCTGACCCGATTATTGATATTGATTTATTCAAAAATAACAAAAAGTTTACCCGCGCCGGTGTAGCATATTCCGTTTTATTCGCCAGCTTTCCCGCTGAACTTTTTGTGCTTCCTATGTTCTTAATTGTTGGGTTAGAAATACGCCCTTGGGATGTTGGTTTTCTGATGGCTGTTGGTGCTGTTGTTACTTTTTTTATCAGTCCACAAGCTGGAAAATTAGCAGATAAATTTGGTGCAGAACGACTTTGCACAGTAGGAACAGTCATGACCATTATTGGCTATTTACTTATGATGTTGGTTCCTCTTGAAGGATCCATTTGGATTTTATATATAGCCATGGCTGTTTTTGGAATTGGCACTGGTTTATTCTTTTCTCCCAATAATAGTATTATTATGTCTAGTGTTCCCCCGGAGAGAGCATCCATGGCAAGCGGGCTTATTGGCACCTTTCGCCAAACTGGTTATGCGGTTGGATTTGCATTAATTGCCAGTATGGTAACCGCATTTCAGGATCGGTTTGAAGAAAACTGGGCTGGCGCTGCAGTGGGAAACATTCAAGAATCGTCCGCTATTGAAATATCCAATTTTTTCCATAATGGAAGCGTTTGGTCACCGGAAGTGCTTTTATATATCTTTAAAATGTCTGTGATTTTATGTGCGTCTATTTTACTCATTACCCTTATTTTTTCAATTCCAAATCTTAAAAATAGTCGATTTACAAATGGGGGCACAATTGCTTTCACCCTTTTTGTTGGAATTGGTGGTATGACATTATTTGGAAAAACATCTCTATTGAAAATGATGCCATCCAATATATCTTCAACAGAAATAAAAGTGGTAAAAAAACCACAAGCTTTTTATATGGAATCAAAATTACCGGTGAATATTGAGAGCCGCTTTGCGCTACAGGGCGGGAATGATTTATTTATGTCGAACTGTGCCGTATGCCATGGAGAACAATTAGAAGGTTTAGAATATCTTGGTGTAAAACTCACTGAAAATGAATTTGTAAATGGGCACTCTGTTCATGAGCTTGCCAATCATATTAAAAAAGGGAGACCCTTGGCTGATCCAACAAACCGAACTGGAATTATTATGCCTGGTTTTCCACACTTTTCTGATAATGAGTTAAATCTTTTAGCGACATTCTTAAAAAGTAGAGAATAATATCCATTCTTTTCGATTATTTCAAAAATACGTTATAAAAAACAATTGCCTTATCGACTGCGAAAGCATTATCTTCCCAAATTGGTATGATGGTCATACCAATTTTTTGCGCATTATTTTTAGAAATACTAGCTAAAAACTCAGGCATGAAAAATCATAAAAACAATATAATCAATAGATTAACAACATTTTTCCTATTTGTCACCTCTCTCGTTTGGGGGGGTGGGCATGAAGTAAGGGGAAAAGTATATCATGCGGATACGGGGCTACCCATTCCTGGTGTCAATGTCATTTTACGTAATACTGACTTAGGCGCTGCAACAACAGCTGACGGATCATTTCTCATAGAGAATGTTCCTGGCGGAAAGTATAATGTGCTCTACTCGGCCATTGGATATGATGAATCTTTAGATATTGTTAATGTGCCTTCGAGTAAACATTTAGAAATATGGATGACAGAAACTTTTTTACAACTTGAACATGTTGTGGTAACAGGTACGAGAAATAGCCGTATCAATACCAATTCGCCCGTCGCGACAGAAGTCATTTCCCGGAATGATATTCAAGAATCAGGAGCAAGGGATATGGCGGAATTGCTAGAAGAACGAGCAGGTATTTCGGTATCTTCCTCTAAAGAAGGGGGGAAAGTTGTTAGTATGCTTGGTATGGATTCGAAATATGTTCTCGTTATGATTGATGGGCAGCCAATCAGTGGCAAATTCAATAGTCGTATTAATTTGGATCAAGTTTCTACCGCAATAATAGATAAAGTCGAAATCATCAAAGGCCCTAGTTCATCTCTCTATGGAAGTGAAGCAATGGGTGGTGTTATTAATATTATCACCAATAGGAATATTTTTATTAATCCTGTTTCTGTAACGATGCGTTATAGTGGCGGATTTACTCCCCCTGTGGGTGATTTTTTTAATCCATTTGATCTTGGAATTGGGAAACGTGATATTCGGATGAATTTGAATGGTAGTAAAAATGCATTTATCTTTCATAGTGATATTGATTATTTAAAAGCGAATGTAGATAAAAATCTTGTTTATATAGATGTGGATAATTTTGAAAAATACTCTATTCGCGGTGATATGGATTGGGCGATCACAGATGCACAAAAATTGAAATTAAATTTTGGAACCTTTAATACAACGGAGCAAAATCATTCTACACTATTAGATGGCCAGACCACAATTATTCGGAATAATAAATTAGGCGATTATTCTAAGCATATAAACGATCGTTGGCAAATGCAGGGAATTTTTAGAGGAGAGAATTATTATCGATATTACCAGGAGGTAAAACCAAACACAGGTGAAATGGTCAAAACAGATACAACCACTGAATCTCAATTGGAAGGCGAATTTAATGCTATCTACGTAGATGATAATAAAACCATCAATTTAGGAATGGAATATCGCACTGAAACCTACGCAAATGCGAGAGTTGATTCGGGGAATTTACAATCATTGAATGCAACGGGTTTATATTTTCAGTATGAGAGAACATTTTCATCTAAGTTAACCCTTGTCACTGGATTTCGCGCTGACCATAATAATGATTTAGAGAATCCAATTATCAGTCCACGGATTGCCGGTATGTATAAATTATCAGATAGATATAAATTACGTGCATCTTGGGGACAAGGTTTTCGAATGCCATCCTTTATGGATAAATATATGAATTGGAACCATTGGCAGTTTGGTTATGCCATAATAGGAAATCCAGATTTAGTGCCAGAAACATCCACAGGCTATAACCTGGGGATTGAGTATTTTCACCCTCAAAAATATAAATTTAGTGTTATGATTTATCAAAATAAATTTGACAATATGATTATTGACGAACAATTAGAGCCAGGATTATTTACCTATTCAAATATTGATCGAGTTCACTTTACGGGAATAGAATTTCAGCATAGACAAAATTATTCAAAAAACTTTATTGGCACGCTTGCTTATAATTTGAGCCGCAACCGAAACATTGAAACCAAAGAAATAGTCCCTGGAAGCCCCGAACATTCTGCCCATATCAAAGTTAGCTACAAAAGCACAAATAGAAAATTGAGAGCAGCCTTAAAGGTAAAAATGGTGGCACCTTATAAAGTGCAAGAATTTATCCCCGATGGTTCAAGTGAGGAGCAAAACGAAGGCTATTTTGATATCCGAGATCGAGAAGGCTATTTTCTTATTGATATTGATGGAAAATATAAAATACATAAAAGAGTAACCTTATCCTTTGGAATCAAGAACATACAGGATACGATTGACAGTCAATACGGTCCCTTTCTTGGGCGAACTGTATATTTTGAATTAGGTAGCAAGATAGGAGGACACTAAAAATGTTTAACAAGAAAATATTGATGATTGGCTTGGTGATTTCAACTTTTTTCATTCCCGCTTGTATTGACAGCTCAAAAGTTGACGACGACGATACCTCTACAAGTATAGAGATTATTACAGATGATTTAAATATCTCGCCTCATTATGTGAATTTATCGATTCAATCAATGGACGTCCAACCATACGATATTAAATTTTTCTTTGGACCCTATTTTACGGATGGAGTGAATTATGGAGGGTACTTTGTTGGTTTAAATCAAGGAGCGGTCGTAAAAGCAGCTTTAGATAGCACTCACGATTTCGAAACGGCTGAGCTTCCAATCTCTTGGTGCACGGCAGCAGATTGTCCATCTTACGGAAATCCAGGTTTATTGTATGATGTATATGATGAGGCAGATGAGATTGATTCTACCCATTATGTTATTGGCGCAGATTGGTCAAGTTTGTCAACGTACGGTCAAGTGACAGAACATAGCATTTCCTCATATGATAGCACAGTTTATTTTATTTATACAGCTGATTATGAATGGGTGAAATTTGCGATCAATTGGGCAGATCAAGATTCATTTAGCGTGCAATATGCGCTCCAAAATTCAGATGGCACTTTTGGAAATACGCAAGAAATAATAGCGAATGGTTATGGTGGTGGATATTATAATTACGTATATTTTGATTTTACAACGGGTGCTGTCATTGAACCAAGCGATTGGCATGTGGGTTTCATTACTTCACCGGTTTATTCAGAAGAATTAGAAAGCCTTCAATATGTTCCTTATGTCTTATTTAATTCAGATATGGGTGTTAAAGTTTCCGTGATTGATGATATTTCTTTTGATGAATTATCAGAAATCCCAGAAGCGGTTACGTGGTTAGAAACACCAAGCGATTTTATTACTTTTGGATATGAGGGATCGCGCGAAGTTTTGGTCTATCATCCAGAGCCACCCTATAATCATAAAGTTATTGTAGAAAATCCTGAATATGTATATTTGATTGATGTGGGCTCAACAATTTATAAACTAAGTTTCCCCAATGAAGACAGTTATGATAGCGGAATTTTACAGTACATTTTTGAAGAACTTTAAATAGAGGAATTAATCAAAAAATGCAAAATAATATGCTTAAACCCTTAATATATTTTATTTCCCTTACGGTGATGAGTGCCGTTTTGATGGGGGCAATGCCTATTTTAATGGATGATTATAATGACCATCCTAAAACCATGCCTCAATATCGAGATAAATGTACCATTTGTCATGTATATGCTGATGGATCGGGTCCTTTGACGCACTTTGGAGAAAAGTATGATCGAGCTGGATTAGATTTCACAGAAACACTTATGAATGAGTTTCCCAATTTATTTAATGTTGATGGCTCAAAAATAGTTGCTATCAAGATTTCAAGTCGAAGTGAAGAAAGTTCTGTACCTGGGAATGAGCCATTTAATCTGAAAAAATATTATCGTGCGGAATGTAAGAATTGTCATGGAAAATATGGCGATGGAGATCCTTTTCAGGGTGTGCCAGCGTGGGCAAATCAGAAATGGATAAAAAATAGGGCATCCAAATATGATGAATTATTGGATATTATTTTATATGGAAAAGATAAAATGATTGGGCATGATGGAAAAATCACCCACGATGAAGCAAAACAGCTTTTGGATTTAGTAATCAAAATCGCTAAAAAATATTCTTAATAGAGCAACAAGGAGGAAAGTAAAATGAAGTCAATCAAACAGATAAATAGGGTCATTATTTTTACAATTTTAATGGCTTTTACACTTTTATCAGCAAGGTCAGAAGATTTGAGAAAGTATTATCCCTTAGATGATGGAAATACATGGACATATCAATTTCGGGCTTTTCAACCTGATGGTCAAATAAAGTATAGTATAAAAAAATATACTGTTACAGGTGATTTAGAACTAGAGAATGGTCAAATTGTTAAAAAATTAGAAGACCAAAAAGGTTGGTATTATTTACTCACTGTTGATAAAGATCGTTACCTTCATTGGGGAGAGCATGAGAATCGTGGTTTAGTCACAAATGACCCTCCATTCAGTTTTTATAATACGGGATTTACCTATGGGAAAGAGTATGCATTTGCTCATGCGATTAGTGATGGATCTGCGCGAGGAACGAAAGTGGTATTTAATGGCTATGAAAGTATTCGCACGGCAGCAGGTGAATTCAAAAATTGTTTAAAAAGTACTTTTACCTATATTAATCCAAATGGCTCTACTTTTGAATCGATTACTTGGCTTGCTAAAGGTGTGGGGGTAGTTAAAAAGGAATTCTCCATTTTTTCTCCAAAAGCAGGACAAACATTACGTTTTGACCGCGAGCTTATTCATGCGACTGTTCACGGTAAAAAGATTGGTGGAAAAAACGCACCAACAGTTGATAATTGGAAAGATTATTTCCCATTTTTCCAGGGAGATTCTTGGACATATGATTGGACATATACACTCGGAAATGGCATTACAAAAACTGAGGATCGAAAACGAGAGTATTTAGGAACCGAATTTTTTGACACGGGTGTTGCCTTCAAATTATTAGATAATAAAGGAAGCTATTTATATTATAGCGCATTTGCTAATCGTGGAATTATGATCCATGGATCTTATGAAAGTCGGGCGGGAGGTCAGGTTTTTACTTATCAGCCAGCCATTAAATTATTAAGGACAGATCAAGTAATTGGGCGTGAATATACCTGGAGCGAGCCAGAAGCAGATCAGCCTAAAAATGTAGGTAGATATAAACGTTTACAGCATTGGACCTCTGAAGCGGAAGGGTTTCAAACCTTAGAGACTGCGATAGGGACATTTAATGTTTTAAGAATTCGTCTTGCATGGAGTACGTCTAAATCATGGGTTTCTCAATGGTACTATTTAGCGGAGGATATTGGAATCGTTGGCATGGATTATGAAGCGATTGACAAAGTTTCTGGAAAGCGAGTGATTGGACTTGTGGCACGTATCAAAGAAGCAACGCTCCAGGGAGATAAGGTTACAACGCTTGCCGAATTGGAAACGCATGAAGAGAATGTTGAAATTGCAATGGCTAAATTAAAAGATGATCCAAAGGCGAGAGAAATTTTTAGAAATGCATTTGAAAATCGATACACATGGAAAGATGGTTTCCCAGGTTTAACGGCAGATTTAGATATTGTCGATCACGATAAAAAAGCGATCCCCGCAAAAATCACCATCGACAGAAATTTGGTGGTCGATTTTGAGTGTGGTGATTGTGGCGGAGAATTAAGATCGTTAGTTCGAGCGCAAGTCAGTCAATTTGTTACTCATCGCGTCTATGAACCTTTTGAAGAAAAGTATGCAAAAGGGGAAGCTTTTTTCCAAGTAGTGAAAAAACGAAAAAAAGGAATGTGGGAAATCACAGCTGATGGAGAAACAGCCATGGGTTCATGGTATTTAATTGACTCACGCACAAATGAAGTTCGGCAGCTCACCCGTTCTCTAGGCGGTCCTGTTAAGTTTATGATTATTCATGAAAAAAATATCATCACAGAAAATGGGAATTATATTGCAAATTATTATCCTGTGAAATTCTATATTGAAGATGGAGATAGAAAACATGATCTCGGAGAAGTGGTCTATGATGATAAATTTGTGAAAGACGGAAAATATTGGCTTCCTGAGCATCGTATATTAAAAGGGAAATTACCTCAACCTGATATGTCGGTTATAGATGTTGATTTAGAATTACTATTTCGCAATGTAACTTATATGCAATAAAGAATATTTTATTAAGTGAGATCAATTGACTGAATAAAATATCTTGACAATATGACAAAGGGCGTTTGATTTTCAAGCGCCCTTTTTTTACCAATATGAATAAAATCACTAGACGCACATTTTTAAAAACATGGCAAATAGCCGTGGGAAGCATCTTTGCAATGATGACTGCACCCACCATTTTTTACTGGTGGCGGGATCAGCCTAATCGACCCAAAGATATAGAAAATTGGATTGATTTAGGAAAAGCAAAAAAAATCACAGAAAACGAATGGCTCAAGCGTCCTATCTCATTTGAAATTGAAGATAGATGGAAGACCAAAGCAGTTCAAGAAATGTTATATATCTATCGCGAAGGTCGTAATGTAACGATTTTGAGTTCTATTTGTCCCCATGCGGGCTGTTTGATAAAAACAGGAAACGGGGGATTTATCTGTCCGTGTCATAAGAGCTTTTTTGATGATAAAGGAACAGTCATAGAAGGTCCTTCTCCGCGACCATTAGATTCTATGGAATGGACGGTGAAAAAAGGGAGACTCTATGTAAAATATGAGCAGTATCGTTCTGGCATTAAAAGCAAAGAGGTCATTGGATAAAATGAATCTTCAGTTTATTCTAAAATTGAGCGCAGGACTTAGTTTCTTATTTTTAAGTATACTCATTCTATCAGGTTGGGGATTGAGTGGCGGTTATATCCCTTCTGAATCTGAAGCATTTTCTTCAATCTTATATCTTAGAAAGATGGGTGGAGTAGGACAGATGATTCGGAGTCTTCATTTTTATTTATCATCAGGCCTTATTATTTCTGGATTTATTTTTCTGATGACATTTTATCTTAATGGCTATACAAGTCAGTATTGGAAGCAATGGGTTTTATCTTTATCTATATACTTTCTGATTATTGGAAGCTGCTTTACCGGCTATCTTCTTCCTATGGATCAAAATGCTTTTTGGGGTACGCAAGTACGTTTAGGTATCGTTGAATCCGTCCCTGTTATTGGCGTGTGGATTGCAAATCTTTTGAGAGGTGGTTCTACGATTGGCTCAGAAACCCTGTCACGTTTTATTACAATCCATGCTTCGATTATTCCAATTATAGTATCAATAATTACGCTTTTACTGATTCAATCTCAATGGGAATTCATAAAAACTATATTGTCAAAAACTTCTATTTTGTTTGGGACAATTATAGGCTTAGTTCTGATTTATTTTTGGACATATTCCGTTTCTGCACCTTTAGAGCTTCCAGCGAACCCCATAGATGTGGATTATACACCACGCCCAGAATGGTATTTTCTCTGGTTATTCGAATTTGGGAAATACGTTGAGTGGGCTCCATGGATTCGAAGCGCACTTCTCCCTATGGCGGGGACACTTTTTTTGCTAGGATTACCCTTTCTCAAACATCAAGCGACTAATCATCGAATCGGCATTGCTGTTAGTTGGTGTGGCACTTGGCTTTTATTAACCAGTTTAACTTTATATGCGGATCGAGATCTTCCGGAAAAATTAAATTATGAATCTGCCATGTTTGTTCAAGCAGAAGAGAATTATCAAAGTCTTTGTTATGATTGCCATGGAAAAGAAGGAAAAGGAGATGGTCCTCAAACAAAGACATTCTCTCTAGAGACACCAGATTTTACATCCAAGACTTATTGGCGAGGAACGGATGATGATAAAATTTTAAACGCGATCAAAGAAGGAAAAGGGAAAGATATGCCTGATTTCAAAAGAAAATTATCAAAAGATCAGATTTATGCTCAATTAGAGATGATGAAAATTTTATTCAAGCCCAAGAAATAAGTGTAATTTCTAAGTCTAAATAAAAAGTATTGAAAGGAATTTTGAAAAAAAATGAATAAAATATTTAAAATGATGGCACCGCTATTTTTCATGACGATGCTATTCGGTCAATCCGGATTTCGAAATCTTCAAGTTTTAGATAAAAATATTTCAAAAGATGATCTTAAAGCAACCATGAATAGCTTTAGTGATTATTTAGATGTCAAATGCTCTTTTTGCCATATCTTAGATGAGTATTATAAAGATGATAAAGAACATAAGCGTGTCGCAAGAGAAATGATACATCTTACAAAAATGATACGAAAAAATGGTGCACAGTATTTTTCGAAAGAGTATAAAACAGAAGAATTCACCTGCTATACGTGCCATAATGGTAGTGCAGAAATTAAACCCTATAATCCTGATGAAGATTGGCCTTAAATCTTGGCGTAATTAAAATGCAGAGTGAAGCAACATCCATTCAAAAATATTTAAAGGAATTACCAGAAAATCGTCAACTTGCTATCGCAACTATCCGAGATCTTGTATTAAAGAATCTCCCAGATGGATATGTGGAAACCATGAATTGGGGAATGATTTCTTATGAGATTCCACTTGAAACATATCCAGATACATATAATGGGAAACCCCTTTTTTATGTTGCAATTGCTTCCCAAAAAAATAATATGGCTATCTATATGCACAGTGTATATGTGAGTGAAAAACAAACAAATATTCTATTAGAAGCATTTAAAAAAATGAACGTAAAGCCGAATATGGGAAAATCATGTATTCGATTTACAAAATTAGAAAAAATTCCACTGGATACGATTGGAAAACTAGTGGCTATGACTTCGGTAAATGACTATATCAAACAATACGAGAAAGTGAAAAAGAAAAAATGAAAACAATAAACACAAAATTATTCATTGCATTCATCTGTGTATCAATGGGTTTTGGATCGCCCCTACCATCCGGTGTATCCATTCATCAATTAAATAATGGCATGAACGTTATTTTAATTGAAAATAAATCATTACCCATGGTGGGTGCCAACGTCGTTGTCAAAACCGGTTCTGCCTATGAGACATACGCCACCAGCGGCATGAGCCACATGTTAGAGCATTTACTCTTTAACGGAACCACAAGCCGTAAACAAAAAGAATTGTATGACGATGGAGATCGCATTGGTGCTTACAATAATGCAAATACAGGCGAATATTATACCAATTATATGATGGTTACGCCTACTGAGCATATTCAAGCAGGAATGGAAATTCAAGCGGATATGCTTTTTAATTCCATTCTCCCGGAAGGAAAATATGACAAAGAGAAAGGAATTGTTTTAGAAGAGATTGCTCAAAGTTTAGCAAGGCCAGGGACACAAGTTGAAAAGGATATTCAATCTATTTTATTTAATGGACATTCACTTTCTCTACCCACACTAGGAACTTATTCAACGATTGAATCTCTTCCCCTAGCCCCTGTTCGAGAGTATTATGAAGGAAATTACGTTCCAAATAATATGATTTTAAGTGTTATTGGAAATTTTAATTCTGCTGAGATGTTGGAATGGGTTAAAGATATTTATGGGAAACCGGAACCGGGAAGTGTCTTCCGTCCGCAGGATGCTGACTTCAAAACTGGATTTGATTTTGCAGGTCAAAATAACAATAAGGTGTATCACCGATCACATGGTGACTCCACTACAATCATTCATTTTGCTTTTGATTTACCCACAAATCCCATCCCTGGATTTTTTGATCTTATGGAAGATGAGTTATCGGGAAAAATGGAAGCTATCCAAGCAGACTTGAAAAAAGAATATGGCTCTTCTTTTAAATCGCTTAATGGCAGTATCCGACAATCACCCATTGGAAATTATTTAATCGCAAAGGTAACCTTAAGTTCGAATGAAAATATGAATTCATTGATAGACGACATTTCTGATGCAATAACAGATATTAAATTTGCTATGAAAAAGGATGCTGTATCCGTATTTGCAATTGCGCAAAAGACAGCTTTTTACAAGAGTTTGGAAAAGCCCCATATGTTTGGGATTTACAATGCACACGTCTTTGCTCAAAAAGGAATTGATGGATTTTTATCATCCTTCGATGAAACATTGTATCAAAAAGCTGCTATTTCATTAAAAAAATATCGTCTTGAAAATGACCCAATCATTATTATTCATCATCCCATGGACACTGGAACAAATGAAGCGTCTCAACCCAAAGCGGTTCAACTCTTCGACCATGATGGATCAGGCGCCACACTCATTGCCAAACAAAATGCTTCTAGTCCACTTTTAGCTGTTCATTATTTATTTAAGCATAAATCAGATCTCCAAAATGAATTTGGAAAAGATGCCGCCAAAATTCTTCATGATTGTTTTGGGCAAAGAATGAAATCTGAAAAGATTCAAAATCAAATATCTCCTTTTGGATTCACATTTACCGTAAATGACAATCCATGGATTCCCATGGATAATATATATCTCCATGATGATTTTGGGTATATTCGCGTAGAAGGATTGGCGGACAATATGAACAGTGGAATCGGGTTTCTAAATAACGCATTTATGAATTTTATTCCATCTCAAGAAGAATATGATAAAGCAAATGCCCCGTCCCATAGTGGTTATGGTGGAATGAGCCATAAAAATACAGCTAAGGAAACATTCAATAATTTGGTGGATGCTCAAATTTATCCGGAACAAAAGGATAAAAAGGAGCCACCACAATTGACATACGAATCACTTCTTGCATTTGCAAAAAATTATTGGACTCCCGACAATGCCATTATAACGGTTGTCTCTCCCGATTCGCCTGAAAATGTGAATCAATTATTTGCAGACTTCGGACCAGAGACTGAACAAGATTTAACTCCACCAAAAGAACAATTGTATTCTTTGAATACTAAAGCTGTGGCTATCGAAGAAGATGGCGGTGGTGCACAATCCTATTTATTCTGGGGATTTATGAAGGAAATTGACCCAAAAGACAAACCTGCTTTAACAGCCCTGTCTTTGATTTTAAAAGATAAAATTGTTTTTGATATTCGAGAGAAACAAGGCATGGCTTACAGAATGCATGCTGGCATTTCATTGATTAAGAATAAAGCTTTATTTTCTATCAACTTTGGCACTCGCCCTGAAAATGTAGATGTGCTTGTTCCACAATTCCCCGACTTCTTCTCCATGAGTATGCTAAATGATGTGGACGAAGCTTCCCTAGAAAAATCAGTAAATATGTATTTGGGGCGCATGATGTTTCGCCGTCTTTCCAGTATCAATCAAGCTTATTATTTAGGCCATTCTCTTTATTTTGATGGAGATATGAATTCTGATTCAGAATTTCTTGAGGGATTAAAAGCAGTGTCTCTTAAAGATGTGAAGCGAGTTGCTAAAAAATATATGAATACTAAAAATCCAATTTCCATTACGGTTAGATAATTTTGTTTTCGAAGTTCATCGACTATGTCGATGTTGTATCGAAGCATGAGATTCAATAGATTTATTGCAAATGGCACGATGGTTGAACGCTTCCATCGCCAGCGTAAAAGTAACACAATCAATTGACATAAAAAAAATGAATACATTCAAAAGCTACGAAAATAATCCGCCACATTTATTTTTACCAAATACAAAATATTTCATTACCTGCTCTACATTAAATAAATATCCAAATTTAGAATCAGACGAAGCAAAATGGGCAACATTTGACTATTTAAAAAATTCATTAAGCCATTTTGACTGGGAATTAGAAGATTGGGTTATTTTAGATAATCATATCCACATGATGGTTAATTCACCAAAAAAAGCTGAAACCTTATCAAGTGTAATAGAAAATTTCCATAAGTTCACAGCAAACTGGCTGTCACGAAATCAAATAAATAAGAAAGGAACTAAATATTTTCATAATTACTGGGACACGTGCATTACTTATGAAAAATCATATTATAGTCGCTTGAATTACATTTGGTATAATCCCGTAAAACATGGGTATGTTGATTCACCTGAGAAATGGAAATTCGGTAGTTTCTATTATCGATTTACGGAAGACGAGATAAATATGAAAAATATATTTGAAAAGCATCCATTTAATCAATTGAAAATAAAAGATGATTTTTGATTCTGATTTTTGGGCTTCATCGACTATATCGATGTTGTATCGAAGTATGAGATTCAATAGATTTATTGCAAACGGCACGGTGGTTGAACGCTTCCTACGTCAGCGTAAAATTGACACAGTCAATTGACTCCAAATAAAATGAAAACTATATGAAATACATAATTATCATCATCTCAATATTGTTATGTTTTTTACTCTCATCTTGCGAAAGTAATGAGTTGGCTCCTATAGAGATTGGCACGGTGGCAATAGAATATGCTATTCCACAAAATGGTGGTAATGTTTTTATTGATATACAAAATCGATATACTACAAGTGTAAAAACAGATTCATTGGGCTATCAAGAGTCTGGACGATATTTATATAGTTGGTCTAATCAAGATGAAAAATTTTATGAAGGTGTTTACTTTATTTATATCTATTTAGATGGCGAGCTTCTTTATGATGCGAAGTCGCTTTTCTTAATCAAGATTTAAATACTATGAAAAAATTCGCTCTCATAATCTTATTATTTTGGAATCTTATTCAATCGCAATCTATTTCTATTTCTGGCGGTCAGGGACAATTTGTGAATCATTCCGAAAATAATAATCCTGTAACTGCCTACCAAAATTTTGAAAGTGTCTCTGAATGGTCAGCAGGAATAGAATACCCATTTAATCAGGCGAAATTCATCCAACTCAATATTGGCGGAATAGCATCTTCCATACCTTTTAGTGAAGATGGTGGAATTGTCTGTGAAAAAACGTATCCATTAGATATTCGATTATTTAATTCTAAGTCCAAAATGACCGGATATGGGCTTGGTCCTACTTTTACAATTACAAATCATTCGTTACTAATATTCGAAAATACTGATTTTGAGATTAGCGATATTTTCAATTCTGTTGGTGTGGGAATAAATGGGCTGGCTCGGGTGAGTTTTGGTCCATTTTATAAAATTTACCTATTAATGGATATCAAAGCTCGATATGTAAAAGCAATTAACTTTAATGGTGAAAATCGAGATTTTTCAAATTATTTCCATGATTATGGACACGTATCAATATCACTTGGACTAGGCAAAAAATTAACAAAGGAAAAACCATGAAACGCATTTTAATCTTATTATTCTTATTTCTCATTTCGTGCAAAGAAACAAATGTTTCAGTTGTAGAATTTGAATCTCATCATATCCAGCTAAATATCAATGTGGATAATCATTCTGCCAAACTTTCTGATTCCGGGAAAATGAGAGTATCTAAAGGTTGGAATCTTTTCACACTAAACGGCTCAGTTGAAATTCAATCCTTTAATGTAGAAGGATCCGAAATAGAGTATCGGTCATTTTCATCCAAAGATTCTTCCAACGTGCCATTGGAATTCAGGCATAAACTTCCCCATGGGAATCCTCACGAAGAAGAACAAATCATCGCCTTTCAATCAAAGATCACTGCCCAAAAATCCTTTTCCATTTCTTATTCAGGAAAATTTTATGAAAATGTGGAAGATGTCCATTTTTCCAATGAAAATGTGGGTCGGGAAGTCACGGCAACTATTTCTGAGCAAGGCGCATATTTTAGTCCTGCAGCTACCTACTATCCTATGGGAAATGAATCTATGGCAAGCTTTAAACTCACAGCCAATATTCCGGATAGTTGGGAATCTATTAGCGATGGAAACCGTTTATCCAATGAAACGAAAGATGGGCGAAAAATCCAATCTTGGGGAAACCCATTTAAAAATGATGGCAATATGTTTATGGCAGCACCGTTTGTAACCAAATCCACTTGGGTGGATGATATTGAAGTGGCGTGTTATTTCTTTGAAGCAGATACAGGTTTGTTTGATCAATATCTTCCTGCAACAGCTGGATATATTCGTCAATATTCGGAATTAATTGGTCCTTATCCTTATAAAAGATTTACAGTAGTGGAAAATTTCTTTCCCACGGGATACGGCATGCCTGCATGGACTTTATTGGGACAACAAGTGATTCGTCTTCCCTTTATTGTATTCACATCTTTAGGTCACGAAGTATTGCATAATTGGTGGGGAAACAGCGTTTATGTTGATTCCGAGCGCGGAAATTGGTGTGAATCAGCCACAGTGTATGGGGCAGATTATCGATATAAACTTCAACGCTCTCCGGAAGCAGCCAAAACCTATCGGAAAGATATTTTAAAACAATATGTGAATTATGTTACGGAAGAAAATGATTTCCCTATACGGAATTTTATTAATCGAACTAGCCCTGAAACTCGAACCATCGGATACAATAAAGCTATGATGGTCTATCATATGATTGAAGAAGAAATTGGGACAGAACCTTTTTTCGAAGCATGGAAATTGGTTAATACCAAGCATCAAGAACAGAAAATATCTTGGGAAGAATGGCTGGGTGCATTTGAAGAAACATCCGGAAAAGATTTGAGTCATATCATTCCCCAATGGATTGAGCAAGATGGTGCACCGATTTTGGATTTAAAAATAAACGATGCGTCAGATGATTTTATTGATTTCACTCTGCTTGAAAAGAGTGGCCAAAAATATCGATTAGAAGTTCCTATCCATTTTGACAGTGGTTTTGATACAACCGTTATATTGAATTCTCCATCATCATCTTATTCTATGAAATTAGCGCAAAAAGCAAATTCCATTTCTGTAGATCCTGATTTACATTTATTCCGTCGACTCTACCCCGTAGAAATCGAGCCAATTTTATCAGCAGCTTTAGGAAATAAAAATAAATTATTTTTCACCGATGATGATCCAACACATTTCAAAACATTTGGAAATAATGTAACTGAAAGTGAAGTTGCTATTCATCCAACACAAGATATTTCATCTCAAAATAAAAATAGCTTACCCATTATTTTAAATTTGAAAGAATTACCGGCATTTTTAACCGAACGCATCCAAGTCAACGATGAAACAATTACAATTGGTGGAAAGGAATATCCCAAATCTGGACATACATTTATATTGACTGGGAAAAATTGGAATGGATTTAAAAATGTGTTGGCCATCATATCAAATGATTTAGAATCATTACCCCGTATCGGGCAACTGGTTCCCCATTATGGGAAATATTCTTTTTTGGTGTTTAAAGGTGCCAAAAACGTAGGAAAGGGTCAATGGGCAGTAAAGGACTCGCCTCTTAAGAAAGTATTTTAATAAAAAAGAAAAATTGACAATCATATTTTATATAAACTACATTCCATATAGTAAGCGAGCGATATTTCTAAAATTGGTATGATGGTCATACCAATAAAAGACTTTTGGCTCGTATTAATAAAAACAAAAAACAGGAGGTTCTATGAAGCAAATGGTAACACTATTTATTGGGTTGAGCATGCTCATTTTCCCATTAACAGCGCAGACCGTGATTTTCTCAGAAGATTTCGAATCTGGCACACCAAGCACAGATTGGCAACAATTTAAAGCTGGCGAAGAACCGATTCAAGCTGTAGCTATGTCAAGCGTGCCGAACGCGTTAACAAGTGGTGGAAGTTATGTAGGCATGATTTCAGATGCAGATATTTCTAATGCTGGGGCTGCTTATATGCTTGCTGGGGACACAAGTTTGACCAATTATACCATCGAAGCAGACGTGTATTGTTACGTAGATAATGCAAATGGTTCGTCCTATACAGGGCTTATTGCTTACGGGGATTCTTCCCGTCAAGGTACACAATCTCATGGATTTGTATATAAATTTGTGGCAGACTTTGATGCTAGTGCTCGTTTTAGGCTTTATAACAATCAGTTAGATATGACGATCTTTAATTACACCTTTCATGAAGGGATTGACGCAACGGGTCTATATGGTTCTAACGATGCATGGCATCATATGAAATTATCTGTGCAAACTGATGGTGATTCGACTCGCTTTTCATGTTTCTTTGATGGGAATTATTTAGGAAGCTATGCGGATGGTGGCGCTGATCAAGTTGGCAATGGTCAATTTGGATTATGGGCATTTCAAAATAACGGAGCCCTTGCAGGCTATTTTGATAATATTGTCGTAACTACAGGCAATACAAGTATTGGGGATAAGGCTTTAACGCCTTCATCCTTTGCGCTAAAGCAAAATTATCCAAATCCCTTTAACCCAACGACTTCTATTGAGTTCACCTTGAATGAAGGCGCTGAAACTTCTTTAGATATTTTTAATATCAAAGGAGAGTTGGTTAATAATATTGTGAATGGATATAAAGATGCAAATCAATATTCGATTCAATGGAATGGACAAAATACAAATGGAAAACAAGTGCCTGCTGGTGTTTATATTTATACGTTAAACCATGGGCAGAAATCACAAACAAAAAAAATGATTTTCCTCAAATAAATAAAACCAAGCGGGGATGAGTTTCATCCCCGCTTTTTTTATGTCCCGCATCTTTATAAAATACGCACTTTATTCTTTTTTGCTTATAGCGCCTACTTTTGCTGGCGTGGGTGGAAAACTTTCGGGTGTCATTCAATCGGAACTTGGTGAAGTCCTCGAAGGCGCAGATGTAATAATCTCAGGGACGGATCATGGAACAGCCACAAATACTGAAGGTCAATTTTTCATCCTCAATATCAATCCTGGGCACTATACGGTCAAAATTATGATGATGGGATATAAAACCTCTATACAAACGGATCTTATCATTAGGTCAGATTTTACAACGCAATTAGATGTGGTAATGATTCAAACCCCCCTAGAGGGTGAAGAAGTTCAGGTTGTTGCTGCCCGCCCCTTGATTCAACGAGATGCTACCTCCTCTGTAAAAGTCATTGATGCAGAGAATATTGTAGATATGCCGGTCAATGATTTTAAAGATATTTTAGTTACACAAGCAGGATTTACAGAAGATGCTTCTGGAGGCATTCATGTCAGAGGCGGTCGCACAAAAGAAATATTGTATATGATTGATGGCGTGGTTGTAAAAGATCCGCTCCAAGGCGATTTTTCTGGTTCTGTAAATCAAAATGCAATTCAGGAAATGACAATCATTAGTGGGACATTCAATGCGGAATACGGTCAAGCTATGTCCAGTATTGTAAATATTGTAACCAAAGATGGTGGGGATGAGCTCCATGGAAAGTTGGAGTTTATTTCACCAGAATTGACCAAATCCATTTATCATACTGCAGGTGCTTTTGATGTGGTATCAGATACGAATTACCAGTGGATTGATTTAAAAGAATCTATTTATCCTTATCTTGAAGCCAACTTAGCCCAACAATCAACAAAACCATTACTCTCACTTTTTGATTTACCCTTATCAGGGTCAGGAAGTTTTAATCTTGGCGGAAAGCTGCCTTTAGGGAATACACATTTTTACTTTTCTTCTTTTTATCGTTCTATGGATAGCCAACTTCCTCACGGTTTTGATGTGAACCAAGATGTCCAAATTAAGTTGACCACCAAACCCAATCCAAATATGAAGCTTGCATTGCACGTGCATAGTTCGAATCGTTTATATCAAAATTATTCCCATAGATGGAAATACCGTCCAGAATATCAGGGGCATACTTTTAAATCTAATGATCGGCTTGCTTTCACATTTACCCATTCAATGAGTGAGGCCTTGTATTATTCCCTTTATTTAACATCCCAGAATGTATCCACATTTTCAGGGGTTATGGACAAATCGCCTGAAGACTATGAACGTCCTTTAACGGATGAAACCGTTTATTTCTATGATGTGGGGAATAGTGGCTCATATACAGATAATCATAGCACAACCACTTCCTTAAAGTATGATTTAACTTTTCAAGCCAATCAAAATCATTTGATTAAAGCAGGATTTACCGCCACACCACACACTTTAAATCTTTACACAGAAGATCAACCATGGATAGGTGGAACTAATTTTAAGGATGACACAACTTTTACGCCTATTGAAGGTTCCTTTTATATCCAGGATAAAATTGAGTTAGATTTTCTTATTTTTAATCTGGGCCTTCGTTGGGATTATGTAGACCCTCAAGCTTCCATGTGGCAAGATATCAATCGTTTTGTTGAATGGGATTCTACGAATAATGTTTGGGCACCAGCAGAATTAAGTCCTGCACCTTTCCAATCGAATTGGAGTCCACGGATAGGCTTGGCATATCCCGTGACGGACAAAACAGTTTTTCATTTTTCTTATGGTCACTTTTTTCAAACCCCCACATTTGATGCCATGACTTATAATGCAGAAAAGGATGTGTCTTCTGCTTTACCACTTGTGGGAAATCCAAAAGTCAGTGCACAGAAAACAATCGCATTTGAGACGGGATTAAAACAAGCATTAGGAAATGACCTCGCCATGGAATTTAGTATATGGTCGAAGGATATTCGGGATTTATTATCAACAGTTCAAATCCGATATTTATCCAATATGTATGTGGCTTATGCCAATACAGATTATGCCAGCGTAAAAGGATTTGATTTATCATTAGACAAAAGATTTTCCGGTATTTTTGGCGGGTCATTTGCTTATACAATGTCTGTGGCGAAAGGAAATAATTCGAATCCAATTGGTGGATATTTTTCTGCGTATGTACAAGAAGAAGTACCACATCAAGAATTTTATCTCGATTTTGATCAACGCCATGATATTTCTTTATCAGCCTATATTCGTACTCATAAAAATAGTGGGCTCAACATTGGAAATTTTCATCCTTTTTCTAACATCAATGCCAGCATTCTTCTTAATACGGGAAGTGGGCTTCCTTATACGCCATATGTTGACCCAACTTTCCGCGTGGATATGAATTCAGCAAGAAAGCCTTGGACGTTCAGTATGGATTTACGCATTAAAAAACGATTGATATTTAAATCAATTGCGATGACAAGTTTTCTTGAGATAATAAATTTGACAAACTACGAAAATGTCTATTATGTTTACTCTAGGACAGGGAAACCCTTTGATCCAGGTTTCTCTGGCGTTGGTACTTCGGTAGATGCGAATCATAACCCATCTCATGTAGGACGAGGGAGAAACATGAAAGCGGGACTCAGCTTTGCATTCTAACACAAGATTATTTAAGCAATTATTTTTTAGCTTGTGCTTGTTTGGTGCTTCAACTTTATGGGCGATAGATTGCACAAAATGTCATAGTGATATGTCCTCAAGAACATTGGGGAAAACATTTGGTTTTAGTGAAAAAGCTGTAGGCGTGATGGATAAAGGACAGCTTCAAAATAATACGAGCAATATGGGTGATTTGGCGAATTTCCATGTTTGGTTTACAAACGCTGGACATTGGCCTCGATCTGCTGATTCCGATCGACAATATATTTATGGGCTTGGCTTGGCTATTGCTATCAATGAACATAATGTGATTGAAACAGTTTCTCAAGCACTAACAAAGGTCGTTGATTGGCTCCCATCAGATAATTCTCCTGGACGAGAATATTCAGGTGAAATAAGAGCAGAATCAGATGATACTCCCTTTTTAGCATCCAGTGATTTTAGAGAAACATGGCCTTTTGGATACTATGACGAAAATGGAAATTGGACTAGCTCAGATGAACGGGAATGGCCAGGATATTACCGCGTGGACGTTACAGGCGTTTCTTCTGATACTTTAGCAATGCATTTGGATGCAAGTCAACTTTCCGATCGACAAAATGAGTTTACCAGCGATCGAGATATTTTTTGCACTTACAATGATGATGAAAACGCACAAGGTTCTGTTGGCATAACGGTAGAGCAATCAGCTTATAGTTATGGGCGACCTTATGCAGAAGATTTTGTTTTTTGGGAATTAAAAATTATAAATACAAGCGGTGCAGATTTGGAAGGTGTTTCAATTGGATTCCTTGCCAAATTTCGTCCAGATTTCGATATGCATGATTATATCAATTTTGTGGATTCAGATGGGGACGGTCAAAAAGATCTTGTTTATGTTTATGATTTAAATAATGAGCGCAATAAAACTTGGGCAAATTCAGACGATCCATTGGGCATTGTAGGACTGCGTTTATACGATACGCCTGGTAATATAGGGATTACGGATTTTCATCATTTTGGACGAGGCGTTTCCCCAACGACAGACGAACAAATGTGGGCATTGATGACTAGCCAAAAAGACACTTCCGTTCTTGATTCAATCCCATGGTATTTTCATGGTGATGATGAAAAAATTGATAATACAGATATATCTTCTTTAGGTGAATATTATCCACTATGGGAGGATGAAGAAAGTGGTGTTGAGCTAGAAGGAGATGGACTCAATTTTGTTATTTCATCTGGGCCTCATGATATTCCAGCGGACTCATTTGTGACCGTAAGCTTGGGACTTATTATGGGTGATGGCGGTGAAACACCTAACGAAGCAGATACGACCGATCTTATGAATAATGTTCGTATGGCAAATGAGATGTATCACTTGTATTTCCAAGGTTCGGGGCCACCCAAGGCTCCCAATGTAGATGTGGTTGCAGGTGATGGAAAAGTCACATTGTTTTGGAGTGAAAGCCCATCGGAACAATCTGTAGATGTTTTAACGGGAAATCAAGATTTTGAAGGTTATAAAGTATTTCGAAGCACAGATCAAGGAAGAACATGGGGAAATATTGTAACAGATGCTCATGGTATTCCTGTTGGCTTCGAGCCGATTGCAACATTCGATTATTCATTGGAAGAAGATATAGAACGATATGGTATAGATGTTTCAGGTTTGGACCCTGCTTTTCCCCAATACTTGGGAATCAATTCGGGCTTATCTCATACTTTTGTAGATTCAAACCTTATAAATGGTTTAGAGTATTGGTATTGTGTCTCACCCTTTGATCGAGGGAACCAATTGAGCGATAGTTTAGAACAATCTTATTTGTATCCCCTTGGTTCTTCAACGTTTGAATCTCACGTTGTTTCTGTGGTTCCAGGGATTCCCGCTTCCAATGAAATTTCTGCATCTGTTTCAGAAAATACTTTATCTGCTAAAGGGGGGAAATGCGAAGGCATCGTCCAAGTCGAAATGATTGCCCCCGATGATGTAACGGGACACGGATATAAAATTACTTTTGAGGATAGTTCTATCTATATCGTAGATGGAGATACCACTTTTGATTGGGGCTTCACACTAATAGATACGACAGAAATGGATACGCTTTTTTATAAGCATAATTTTTCAAATTCTTCAGGTGATAATCTCCCCGTTGTAGACGGTCTAAGAATAACCGTCCAGAATTCATCCACAGGTGTTAGCTTTTTAGGATGGACTCAAGTCGCTGGAGATACGAGCACGTTTGATTGGCGCACAGAAAGCGTTCGCCCTGATTTGGTTCCAAGTGGATCTGCAATAGGCAATGAAATTGTTACAGTAGATGATTATCGCATTACCATTGATACAAATGCTGGGCTTGATGCGCGTTGGTTTGATCTTTTTTCAAACGAATGGGTGTATAATTATACTAACTCTCTAACGGGACTTCCTTTTGATTCCACCTATCATCTTCCTCTTAAAGTAGAAATCATCACAGATTCTGCCAATCCCATAGATGTATCCGATTTTACGGTTTTAGGTGAGTTTGCAATGAATGCACCTTTGGATTATCATAATTCTTACTATAGCGAATATGGCTGGGATTTGGAACCGGGCGGACTTGGATTTAATTCAACTTTAGATGGAGGCTATAGAGAACTTCATGTTGATATCCTTATACTTGGTGATTCAGAAAATTGGGATAACTATTTATATTTATTGACAAACAATACCCCTGACACATACATTGATAATGATGGGAATACGATTAATCAAACGGCAGTTGCTCCTTCCAATGGAGATCAATTTACCATTAAAACATACAAGCCATTCCGAGAAGGGATTTATTATACTTTTGGGACAACAGCTTCTTCAAAAACTGCCTCAGATGAAAATACCTTAGCAAATATTCGTGTTGTCCCTGATCCTTATATTGTAAGCAATGTTTGGGAGAAAAGTGAATTTGGAAAAAAACTTCAGTTTAATCATTTACCCGATCAATGTACAATTAATATTTATACACTCATAGGCGATTTTGTCGCAAGCATAGAGCACGATTCAAACACAGGTTATGCGTTTTGGGATATGCGAACAAAGAATGATCAATTTATTGCTCCAGGTGTATATTTATTTCACGCCTCCACATTGGATGGACATGAAAATACAGGAAGATTTTTGGTGATTAAATGAAAAATACCTTTCTAATTTTAAGTGTTACAATAGCGTCTCTTTTTGGAGGGCATGAATTTGATAAAGTGGGAAGCACATCTGCGCAATTTTTAAAGTTGGGCGTTGGCGCAAGATCTATGGGAATGGGAGGCAGTTTTGTCGGATTAGCAAATGATGCATCCGCTCTTTATTGGAATCCGGCTGGGCTTTCCTCTTCAAAAGGAATCAATACTATTTTTTCCCATAATGATTGGGCTTTAGATATTTCCCACGAATTTATTGGAGTTATTATTCCTTTGCAAAACAAGAGCCATTTTGGCGTTTCATTTTCTGCTTTAACAATGGGAGAGAAAGAAGTGACCACCGTGGAGGAGCCGGATGGGACGGGTTTGTATTACTCCGTGATGGATTTGGCCATGGGCCTTAGTTATGCTCAAGCCATTAGCGATAGATTGTCCTACGGTTTAACTTTAAAATATATCCATACATCAGCTTATAACGAATCTGCATCAACAGTTGCATTTGATTTGGGGTCTATTCTTCGCACTGCATATCACAATCTAAAAATTGGTATGTCTCTTTCTAATTTTGGTGGTGAGCTACAATATCAAGGAAGAGATTTGATAGGTAAAACGGATATTGACGAAGACCTTGATGGAAATCAATTAACAGATGCAAATCTTCAAACCGAGACTTGGTCCATCCCACTTATGATTAGAATTGGAATTTCCGTCGATTTACTGGGAATGAATGATGCTTTTATCGAAAACCATTTTAATAGAGTTACCCTCGCAATTGACGCGGAACATCCAAATGACAGCAGTGAGCATCTTAACATAGGATGTGAATATTCATATAAAGAATTATTTTTTATTCGTAGTGGATATCGAATAAACTATACGGAAAATGTGTTTACATTTGGAGCAGGGCTCAAAATGAATGTAAACACACTTGGAAATACGAGTATTAATTATAGTGTATTACCATTAGGTCCCTTTGGCAATACGAACCAATTAAGCCTTGAATTTGAAATCAAATAATCACGAAACACAAAAGAAAAGGAAATAGTAAAATGTCTCAAACTAAAATAATCGCAGCGCTCATTATGGGCATGGTAATTCTTGTATTTGTCATTGGACCATCAGAAAAAAATTATGCACAAGGGAAAGAAACGCGAGTTACCGCCGTTCCCAATATTCCCATGGCTGCTGAAGCGTATTTTTCACCTGATGGAAAAAGCTTTATTTGCAATGCACGTATTACAGAAGAGGATGAAGTGCATCGCGTCTATATCTCTACGATTGATGGTGAAAATATCACACTCATTAATGATAAAGGTGAAGATGCTTGTTCTTATTATTTTCCTGATGGAAATAAAATCATTTGGACTTCAACGCGAGATTACCCAGATGTACCTGTTGGGAATTGGTCTAAACCAAAAATATATCCTCAAGGTGCTGAACTTTATACAAGCGATTTAGAAGGGAATAATGTCAAACGACTAACCCATAATATGCATTATGACGCAGAAGTATCTGTCTCTCCTGACGGGAAATGGATTCTTTTTACGCGACAAGTTGATGGGAAACTTGATTTGTGGAAAATGAAAGCGGATGGAACAGACGAACATCAAATTACTTTCACTGATGAGTGGCAAGAAGGAGGCTCTTTTTATCTCCCTGATAGTAAAACCATTCTATACAGAGCTTGGAAAAAAGAATATGATGATGCTCGCGCAAAACCCATGACTTTATATACCATTAATCATGACGGAACAGATTTGAAGCAATTGACTTTTGATGAGGAAACAAATTGGGCGCCTCATCCAGGCCCAGATGGAATTCATGCCGTTTTTGTGAAAGTGCATCCACCTCATAATTTTGAGATTTATATGATTAATTTGGAAACAAAAGAACAAACCCAATTGACTGATAGCGATGCGTTTGATGGTTTCCCTATGATATCGCCAGATAACACAACGTTGATGTTTTCATCAAGTCGATCTGCAAAACCAGGCGAAAGATCTTTATCTCTTTTCCTTATGGATATCAGTTCCTACATGAATTAAACACGATTCTTATTAAGTCGTTAAGCAAAAACCCTTCTAAGGTTCAAAACCTTTGAAGGGTTTTTTAATTTAAGCCAAATTTTGGTATGCTAGAAAATTTGAAAAAAATTCAACCCCGAGTAAACACCCAATCAAATTTTGAGGAAAGGGAAGGGTTAAAGGCATAATCATCTTCGTGATAGCTTTTCAATAAAGCGGGCGTAGTAATTTTATTGTTAACGATAAAATTTACCATTTTCCCTCGTGCTTGTTTTGCGAAGAACCCAACCACTTTATAGTTATCTCCTTTTTTTTCTTTAAAATGAATATGAATCATTTGAGCCTTTAATGCTTTGGCTTGAATAGCCTTTAGATATTCTTTAGATGCTAGATTGATGATGATTTCTTTTTCATCTTCATTTAAGCTATTTGTGATGGTTGTTTTCCAAAAATCTACTAATTGAACGCCCCTATTTGTTTTTAACTTTTTAGCCATTTCTAATCGGTAAGGTTGAATCAAATCTAAGGGTTTAAGTACGCCATATAATCCGGAAAGAATACGGATATTTGATTGGGAAAATACCAAAGCTTTCTTTGAAAATGTCTCTGGTTTTATTTGACTAAAAACGGCTCCAGTATAAGCAAATAGGGCCTGTTTTATTTTTTTTGTGGGATTGTTTAGTTCAAATGCTTGAATATGATTATATGTTTCATCAGTTAATTTTTCGCTTAAAACCATAAATTTTTTTAATTGAGATTTGCTAAATCCCTTTAATAATGTCATTAAATAATTAGCTTTTTTTAATTGGCTTGGCTGAGAGAATTCAGAGCCAGAAATTGGAGAGAAATTTTGGGTCTTTGTTGGCGATAAAATAACGAGCATGTTAGCTTATTAATGCGGTAAGCATTAGATGCTTGTTTGTTTGTAGTTGAACGCAGACAGGTACGTAATTTTAATTTTCAACCAATCAAATCCCCGAATATGGGGGATAAATGGGGGTTCATATAAAATATGATGAAAATAAAAATTACAACTAATCATTGCTGATGTTATAGCGATTGATTAGAAGATTGTTATTGCTTGTAACGATCAATCGGCAAACAGGAACAGATTAAATTTCGATCACCTTGTGCATTGTCAATTCGGCTTACGCTTGGCCAATATTTATGTTCACTGAGCCAAGGGGCGGGATAGCCAGCTTTTTGGCGAGAATATTTATGCTCCCATTTATCCGCTGTAAGAACAGAAGCGGTGTGAGGTGCATTTTTGAGAGGATTATCTGTTGTGTCGAGTGTGCCCTCAATCACATCTTGAATCTCTTGACGGATTGAGATCATGGCTTCACAAAAACGATCCAATTCTTTTTTAGATTCACTTTCGGTGGGCTCAATCATGAGAGTTCCAGGAACAGGAAAGGACATGGTCGGCGCATGATAGCCATAATCCATGAGTCGCTTGGCTACATCTTCTTCAGAGATACCCGATTCTTTTTTCAATTCACGTAAATCGATAATAAACTCATGAGCACTAAACCCACTTATGCCACGATATAGAATCGGGAAATATTTCTCAAGTATTTTGGCCATATAGTTCGCATTCAAAATGGCAACTTGTGTCGCTTTTTTGAGACCTTCACTTCCCATCATTGCCATATAAGCCCAAGAAATCGGAAGAATACTAGAACTTCCAAATGGAGAAGATGAGACGGCAAAAATAGATTTTTCGCCTCCAGTTTTAATTTGAGAGTGTCCAGGAAGAAAAGGCGCTAAATGATTTTTGCAAACGATAGGGCCCATCCCTGGACCGCCTCCACCATGTGGAATGCTAAAGGTCTTATGTAAATTGATATGCATTACATCGCCACCAAAATCGCCAGGTTTGCATAAGCCGAGCATGGCATTGAGGTTGGCGCCATCAATATAAACTTGTCCTCCATTGCGATGGATAATTTGACAAATATTTTTAATCGAAAGTTCAAAAACGCCGTGAGTTGAAGGGTAAGTCACCATCAGAGTAGAAAGATTTCCAGCATGAAACTCTGCTTTTTCTTTTAGATCTTTCTCAGAAATATTTCCATGTTTATCGCAAGCAACAATGATAACCTTCATCCCAGCCATTACAGCAGATGCAGGATTTGTTCCATGAGCTGATGCAGGAATCAAACAAATATTTCGTTCTTGTTCTTCATTTTCATGATGATAAGCGCGAATGGTGAGGAGTCCAGCATATTCTCCTTGTGCACCCGAATTGGGTTGCATTGATATGGTATCAAAGCCGGTTGAGAGCCTGAGCCATTCACCTAATTCATGAATAAGCTCCTGATAGCCCATTGTTTGTTCTTTGGGCGCAAATGGGTGAATATTTCCAAATTCTGGCCAAGTAATCGACTCCATTTCGGTCGTAGCATTGAGTTTCATTGTGCAGGAACCCAAAGGAATCATACTGGTATTGAGAGATAAATCTTTTGTTTCTAATCGATGAAGATAACGTAGCATTTCCGTTTCTGTTTGATAGGCATGAAAGACGGGGTGACTCAAAAATGAGGAAGTCCGCGCTAATGTTGTCGGGATATTTTGGGCGGGAGCATCTTTTAATTCGACATCAAAAACAGACAAAATATCTTCAATATCCTGAATACGGCTTGTTTCGTCTAGGGAGATACCCACTGTTCCATCAGCAAAATCTCGCAGATTGATTTTAGAGGATTCAGCTTTTTTTCTCCAGTTAGAGGCTTTGAATCGAATCGTATCAAAATAATGAGTGTGATGGAGTTTAAATCCTGAAGAATGCAATGAATAAGCTAATAATTTTGTAAGGCGATGGACACGATTTGCAATCTCAACAAGCCCTTTAGGGCCATGATAAACGGCGTACATGCCAGCCATCACCGCTAGTAAAACTTGGGATGTACAAATATTGGATGTGGCTTTTTCTCGACGAATATGTTGTTCTCGGGTTTGCAGAGCCATTCGTAGCGCGGGATTGCCTTGCGTATCGTGAGAAACACCAATAATACGTCCAGGAATTTTTCGCTTAAATGCCTCTGTCGTTGCAAAAAAAGCAGCGTGTGGGCCACCATATCCCATGGGAACACCAAAACGTTGTGAGCTTCCAACAGCAACATCAGCACCCATTTCTCCAGGTGTTTTCAAAAGCGTTAAGGCCAATAAATCTGTCGCCATACAGATAAAGATATTTTTTTCTTTCGCAGATTGACAAAGTGGTGAAAAATCTTGGATGTATCCATCTGTGTCGGGATATTGGACAAGTGCCCCGAAAACAGATTCATTAAAATTGAAATCTTCGTGAGCCTGGATAAGCAATGAAATTCCTAAAGGTTCAGCACGTGTTTTTAAAACATCAATGCTTTGTGGGTGACATTTATCTGAGACCAAAAATACATTTTTCTTTGCATCTCGGGTTGCATTAAAAAACATAAGCATGGCTTCTGCCACCGCGGTTCCTTCATCTAATAAAGATGCATTTGCTATCGGAAGCTGGGTCAAATCGGAAATCATGGTTTGAAAATTAAGCAACGCTTCGAGTCTTCCTTGAGAAATTTCAGATTGATAAGGCGTATAGGCCGTATACCAACCGGGATTTTCTAAAATATTGCGTTTAATTACGCCAGGGATGAATGTGTTATAATATCCCATTCCAATATAAGATTGAAAGCACATGTTTTTACTAGAGATTTCTTTCAGTTTTTCAATTGCTTCAGGTTCAGAAAGAAAAGGGGCTAAACCCATTTCGCCATTTGATAGAATATCTTCGGGCACAATTTTATGAGTCAATGTCTTCAAAGATTCTTCTTCAATCTCAGAGAGCATTGCTTGAATTTGTAAATCGTTAGAGCCTAAATGTCGTTTTACAAAGGGAGAATATTGTTTTTTTGTTTTGCCCATGTGATGTGTTGTTTCTTTTAGATTTAATCAAGGATTCTAAGGCTTGAGATTAAGGATAAATATGTCAGCATATCAATTTAAACAAAAGATATTATTCTGATATTCTTGAATTTGATTAAATTCGAGCTAGTTAATCCAAACTAAAATGATTTAATCAAGGTAACGATGATGGAAGAACAGACATATTCCAAGCAAGAGCTCCAACATATTATCGGAAAAACAATATTGATTGACGATCAAGAATGGCGTATTTCTGAAATAGTAAATAGAGAAGTAAGCTTAAATTTAGAAACGCCAGATGGCGAAATATTGGCTAAGAAAATTTCATTAGCTGAAGCCAGTCATCTTCTCCGTTTGAACGAAGTATTTTAGACCTATTTCTTCAATATTTCATACCGGAATGTAAGGTGAAAGCTTTAAATTCATTGGCTATATAGCTTATGAAAAGATTAATAATAAAACAAAGTGATAGAACCATTCGACAATGTTTAAATCAGCCAAATCAAAACAATATTAAAAAATGCACCGAAGAGGGTGCTTTTTTTTTACATAATACATTAAAAGAGGAAGTATGATAATAGAAAATTTAGTCAAGCTCCAAGATATTGACACCCAACTTACGGATATTGAAGAGTTGCTTGGGGATTTACCCACAAAAGTTGAAGATTTAAATAATCAGGAAAAAGGCTTGGTAGATATCGTAACAGAGAACAAGAGCAGGGTAAAAGAGATTGATTTATCATGTGCGAAGAACGAAGGAAAGCTTCAAGACATCAAAGAAAAAATCGAGAAATATAAAGAGCAATTATTCGCTGTGACAAATAACAAACAGTATGATGCCATGATGAATGAGATGGATTTTTTGAAACAGGATAGAGATAAAATTGAGACAGAAGAACTTAATTGGTTAGAAGAAAAAGAGACTTTAGAAACGGAAACAAAAGAAAAAGAAGATTCACTTGAAGCGTTAACTTTAGATTTAAGATCTAGAAGAGAAACACTTAAAATAGCCATCTTAAATTCCGCTGAAGAGAAAAAAGTTTTAGAAGAACAACGTTCTGAAGCGACAAAAGATTTAAGCCCAGAAATAATGGCCCTTTACAAAAAAGTATTAAATGCAAGAAACGGATACGCTGTTGTAGAATTGGTTAACAATGCTTGTGGAGGATGTGGGGCAGTTGTTCCTCCTCAGACAGCCTCTGAAATCCGAAATAATTTAGCAGTACATAATTGTGGATCTTGTGGCCGATTTATATATGGTAAAAAAAAGGAACAAGATTAAAAGATTTTTGAAAATTGAGTTGGTTGGATGATTACTCTGTTTACTTTTGTAAGCAGGGAGGAAAGTCCGGGCACTGCAGGACAGGATGCCCCTTAACGAGGGGAGTTCGTGAGAATATGGAAAGTGCAGCAGAAAGTAAACCGCCTAAATTGGCGTTAGTCGATTGGGTAAGGGTGAAAGGGTGGTGTAAGAGACCACCAGTTTTTATGGTGACATAGAAAGCTTGTAAACCCCATCCAGTGCAAGACCGAATAGTCTCCAAGACCTCGTCCGGGTTGTTTGAGGAGCGGGTAGGTTGCTTGAGGCCATCGGCAACGAGGGTCCCAGAGGAATGATCATCGATCCCATGAAAATGGGGGAACAGGACTCGGCTTATAGACCAACTCAATTTTTAATAAACAAAATCAAAATACGAATTACTTTTTATGAAATGGATTTTCCCCAGTACTGAGCCAAAACTAATTTCACAGATTCAAGATGAATTTCGTGTTTCTAAAATTATAGCAAAAGTGATGGCGACAAGAGGATTAGCTTCCTCAGAGCAAACGACGCCATTTTTTAATCCAGATATTAGCCTTCTACATGATCCGTTTCTTATGAAAAATATGGAAAAGGCAGTTGAGAGGATTATTAATGCTATAAAGAGTCATCAGCCTATCATGATATTTGGTGATTATGATGTAGATGGGACAACCGCCGCCTCGCTACTTTTTATTGGATTGAAAAATTTGGGCGCTGAAGTAAGCACTTATATTCCAAACCGTGAAACAGAAGGATACGGACTATCAGAGCTCGGCATAGACACAGCAAAAAAACGTGGCGCAAAATTGATGATTACCTGCGATTGCGGTATGAATGATGTTGAGCATGTGGAATATGCCACTGCTAATGACATTGAGGTTATTATTACGGATCACCATACGCCTGGCGAAATGCTTCCAAATGCAATTGCGGTTTTAAATCCAAAACAATCTGATTGTAATTACCCTTTCAAAGAATTATGTGGAGGTGGCGTTGCTTTAAAATTATTAACGGGATTAGTCAAAGAATTGAATCTTCCTTTTGATCTTGTTTACGATTTATTTGATTTAGCGGCTTTGGGTACTTCTGCAGATTTGGTGCCTATGATCGATGAAAACAGAATTATTGTTCACCATGGACTACTCGTCTTACGGAAATCTGATCGCCCAGGCTTACGTGAACTCTTAAAAATTGCAGGCGTGGACTTAGATCATGAAATTTCTGTTGGGCAAGTCGTCTTTAATGTTGCGCCGCGAATAAATGCGGCAGGTCGTCTTGGGGATGCAAATCGATCCGTTCAGTTGATGACCACAAAAGATAGAAAATTTGCAAAAAAAGTTGCCTTGAATTTAGATGCTGAAAATAAAAGACGTCGGGTCATTCAAAGTCAGGTCGTTGAAGAAGCCATGTTAAAAGTGAATGCAGAAGTTGATTTAAAAAATGATTCTGCCATTGTATTAGGATCAAAAAATTGGCATGCAGGTGTGGTTGGCATTGCGGCCTCTAAATTAAAAGAATCATTTCACCGCCCCACGATTATTATTGGTTTTGATGCTGAAGGGAACGGAAAAGGATCAGCGCGAAGCATTTCCAAATTAAATATGGTTGAAGCATTAAAAGCGAGTCGGGAGCATTTAGAAAATTATGGTGGACATCCCATGGCAGCAGGCCTATCAATTCATTCTAATCATTTCGAAGATTTTCGATTAGAATTTCTGAAAAAAGCAAATCAAGAATTATCAAAGGAAGATTTGGAGCCTACAATTTACTTAGAGGGCGAGATATGCTTAGCAGATATCAATACCCGCTTTATGACATTTTTGGAAAAACTTTCACCTTTTGGTCCGAAAAATATGCGACCCAAATTTGCGACAACTCAGCTTGAAATTGATGGGATTCCCAAAATTATTGGAAACGGGGATCATATTCGTTTTAAAGTCAAGTCAGGCCAAAAATCTTTCCCCGTTATTGGGTTTAATCTTGCTCATAAATATCAAGATCTGATTAATGGAAATCCTATAGATATAGCTTTTGTGATCGAAATCAATCGCTGGCGAGGACAAGAGACCATTCAACTAAATGCGAGGGATATCCGTCCATCGATCATTTCATAGACTTGTTGTAAATTCTCAATCTTAAATACACGTAAATAGAATAAATTAGGAAAACCCCTATGGATAGTCTTTTTTTTAGTGAAGAACATATAATGATACAGAATATGGTTCGGGAATTTGCCGAATCAGAAGTGGCACCGATTGCTCAAGCATTAGATAAAAATGAAACATTCCCAAGTGAGATTGTCACAAAAATGGGAGAATTGGGTATGATGGGAATTGTGGTTCCAGAAGAATATGGCGGCGCAGGTTTGGACATGATTGCTTTTGTAACAGCCATTATTGAGTTGGGACGAGTGGATGCATCTGTTGCCATTACTATGACTGCCCACACGTCACTTGGAACTTTGCCTTTGCTTCAATTGGGGAATGAGGAACAGAAACAAGCCTACCTCCCACAATTGGCTTCGGGAAAGATGCTTGGTGCATTTGGTTTAACTGAACCTAGCGCAGGCAGTGATGCTGGAGCTACGAAAACGACAGCTATTCGGGATGGAGATTCTTATATTGTAAATGGAGGAAAAATATTTATCACAAATGCGGGTGAAGCGGGCGTTTTAACCTTTACGACCAAAATTATGGATGGGGACAAACTGCAAGGTATTGGGGCATTTATTATTCCCATGGATACGCCAGGTTTAGAGATTGCCCAAAAAGAGAAGAAAATGGGTTGGAAGGCTAGCGATACACGGCAACTCTTTTTCAGAGATATGCGTGTGCCTGCTTCGGCAATGTTGGGCTCACCTCAGGATGGATTTAAAACATTTATGAAAACATTGATTTCAGGAAGAATTGCCATTGGAGCTTTATCGGTTGGAACGGCATTAGGTGCTTATGAAATAGCTTTAAAATATTCAACAGAAAGAGAAGCTTTTGGAAAGCCCATTCACAAATTTCAATCGGTTGGATTTAAATTAGCAGATATGGCCACCGAAATTGAGGCCTCAAAATTATTGGTTTATCATGCAGCCTGGATGAAGGATCAAGGCTTACCCGTTTCAAAAGAAGCAGCTATGGCGAAACTTTTTGCCAGCGAAGTTGCCATGAAAACCACCACAGAAGCGATACAAGTTCACGGGGGTTATGGCTATGTAAAAGAATTTGATGTAGAACGTTTTTTCCGGGATGCAAAAATTCTTGAAATCGGCGAAGGGACAAGCGAAATTCAACGACTGATTATCTCTCGAGAAATATTAAAGGAAGTCCAAGTTTAATGATTAAAAAAGGATTTAAAAATGTATCCTTAGACGGATGGTTGGCGCCATTAAAAATTTATTGGCCTCAAGTTTTAATTATTAGCACATTGGTTTTAATCATTGTCTATTTATTCCCAGGAGGGAAATCTTTAAAATATACGTATCAGGTAAATGATATCACGCAAGAAGCCATTATAGCGCCGACCACGTTCCCAATTCAAAAAACAGAGAAACAACTCAAGTTGGATTTAGATGAAAAGTTAAATTCTGTTGAGTTCGTTTTCCATCGAGACGAAGCCATTGTTAATGGACAGATTAAGGCATTAGATTTATTTTTTATTTCTCTTAATGATATCCGTCAAGCTCAAAAACGATTTGAAGAATCTAAACGACTTGTCTATGAAAGAAAATATCAGAAACAATATGAAAAAGCTCAATCTGATTTTGTGGCAGATAGCACAAATTTAGATATTTTAACCCAAGCATTTTATACAGAATATCCTTTTGCGAAAGGGAAAGAAAATTGGCAGAAATTTTTATTATTCGAAAGCAGTACCATAAATAAAAAGTTTATAAATGTGTTTAAAATAGAGCTACGACAGATTTGTAAAAACAGATGGGCAGAAGGAATTTATGATATTCCCTATGGAGAGATATTAAGTACACGAATTACATTAGAGCAGGGTTCTGTGCCAATATTAGCAAAGCCCAGTAATTATCATGATCTTCAAGATGCATGGACGAGAGCCAAAAAAGAGCTCATTGATAGATATCAAGAGTATTTTTACCAAAATTTAGGAAATGATATCATTGTTGATTTCATGAAACCGAATTTGATTTATAATCGTGAAATTACAAAAGCACGTCAAGAAGCAGCATTAAATAAGGTGCCAAGGAGTCAAGGGGTTGTTCTTAAGAATGAAATGATTGTGGATGCCAATCAGCGGGTCACAGAAAATATTCTTCAAAAACTTAATTCCTTAGCTTTGATAACGGAAGAATCAGAAAACAGAAAAGGGATTTCCACTCGTTTTTGGAATTTCGTGGGGAAATTTATCCTTATTTCAGTAGTGATTTCATTCTTTTTTACCTTTTTACTTGTATATCGTATCTCAATTTTTAATGAGTGGAAAATGGTTTTGCTCATCTCTTTAATCTTTGCCTTGGAGTTGATTTTAGCTCATATTATTGTGATTCAATTTTCTTGGTCAGAATATTTTATTCCCATTACTGTATCCGCTATGGCATTGACTATTCTCTTTGACAGCCGAATTGGATTTATGGCAACAACATCGATAGCATTACTTTTAGGGATGATGATGGGACATAATTTAGATTTTATTATTGTCTCACTTTTTACCTCTTCTGTTGCTGTTTATAATATCCGAGATTTAAGAACGAGAAGTCAACTTTTCATTACTTTATTTGCGCTTATTGCTGCCAGTATGGTAGCTGTTCTTGGTTTAGGTTTATTTAAAGCTTACGCTTGGAACAGTATTTTATTTGATATTCAAGTGCTTGTTATGATTAGTTTTTTAGCGCCAATTGTAACATACGGACTCATTGGGCTTTTTGAAATTGGGTTTGATATTACAACGAATTTAACCCTTATTGAATTATTGGATTTTGAACATCCTCTACTCAAACGAGCTCAGAGGGAAACCAATGGCACATTTAATCACAGTATTGTTGTTGGAAATTTAGCAGAATCCTGCACGGCAGCAATTAATGCAAATTCTTTATTATGTCGTGTTGGCGCTTATTATCATGATATTGGAAAAATGGTAAAGTCAGATTATTTCATCGAAAATCAATTTAGCGGTGAAAATTTGCACGATGATTTAACATCAACGATGAGTGCAAAAATTATTCGCTCTCATGTGACAGAAGGATTAAAATTGGCAAAAGAATATGGCTTACCAACAACCGTCAGTGATTTTATTCCCATGCATCACGGAACCACCCGTGTCGAATACTTTTATCGTAAAGCACTTGAAGAGGTAGATGGAGATATTTCAAAAGTGGACGATTCTCAATTTCGATATCCGGGACCAAAGCCCAATACCAAAGAAACGGGTATTCTCATGATTTGTGAAGCAGTAGAGGCCGCCGTTAAGTCTTTGAAAAATCCCGATATTATGAAAATTGAAGCGATGATTGATAAAATTATCAAAGCCAGAATTGATGATGGACAGTTAGATGAATGTCCTCTAACCATGGATGAACTTCGTCGCATCAAAGGAACGGTGGATGGCCAGACAGGGATGTTGCCTGTCTTGAGAGGTATATATCATATTCGTATAGAATACCCAGATGATCCATTAGCCAATAAAATAAACGAAGGCAGTTGACTCTCTTTTGATTCAAATTCAGATTGAGACAGATCCTCTTTTTTCTCCACCAAATCAAGAGATATGTGAAAGTATTATCCATAGCATTTGTGCAAAGCATCAGATTCAAGATTTAGCCTTGACCCTCATTTTTGCCCAAGATGATTTATTGACAAATCTCAAAAAAGAATTTTTTAAGCTAGATCAATTTACAGATGTGATTGCTTTCCGATTAAATGAATATGATGAAAAAAATGTGGAAGGAGAAATTTATATTAGTCTTCCTAGAGCGAAAGAAAATGCAGTTACTTTTGATGAACAATTTGAGAAAGAAACCTCAAGGCTCATTATTCATGGTTGTTTACATTTGTTAGGATTCAATGATGAAACATCGGATGAAAAAAGAGAAATGACCAATATGGAAGATAATTTTTTAAGCCAAATCAATTGGCAAAACCTTTTTGAAAAAATAGAAAAATGAACAAAAAACAAGTCGCAGAAAAATTTATAAAACTATTAGAAATTGTTGAAAAATTACGAGGTCCAGATGGCTGTCCTTGGGACAAAGAACAAACGCATGCATCCTTGCTCCCCTATTTAATTGAAGAAGCTTATGAAGTGGTTGAAAGTGTGGAAGAGGGCGATATTGACTTATTAGAAGAAGAGTTGGGAGACATCATGCTTCATGTGGCCTTACAAACTCAAATTGCATCAGAAAATAATGAATTTACGATTGAAGATTCATTAGATACGATAAATGAAAAATTAGTGCGTCGCCACCCGCATGTTTTTGGCGATAAAAAAGCAGATGCCCCTTTTGAAGCCAAGCAAAATTGGGAAGCACAAAAGCATTTAGAAAAGAATAGAAAGTCCAGATTAGATGGTGTACCTGTCGCGCTCCCCGCCTTAATTCGGGCGCAAAGACTTCAACAAAAAGCGGCTTATACTGGGTTTGATTGGGAAAATGTAGAGGATGTTTGGGCAAAACTTCACGAGGAAATCGATGAACTTAAAGAGGCGCACGAATCTGGAAACACGGAAAATATAAAAGAAGAAATTGGAGATGTGCTTTTTTCTGTCGTGAATTTATCGCGATATTTTGATATACCAGCAGAGGATATGCTTCGTGCTACGAATAAAAAATTTATATATCGTTTCAATAAAATTGAAGAAGTTTTGGAAGCAAGAGGGAAAAAACTAGAAGAATCTACTTTAGAAGAAATGGAAGAGATTTGGCAAATGGCTAAAGAAAAAGCCTAAGGATTTAGTTCTCGCCTTGCATTGTTAATAGCAATTTTCTACTTCCGCCATGGTTTCTGTGTTCACAAAGATAAATCCCTTGCCAAGTGCCCATATTTAATTTCCCGTCTGTAATAGGGATGCATAAGGACGAGTCCAAAATAGACGCTTTCAAATGAGCTGGCATATCGTCGGTCCCTTCAAATGTATGTTTATAAAAGGGAGCATTTTCTGGAACAGCTTGATTAAAATGTGATTCAAAATCTTGGCGAACCGTTGGGTCTGCATCTTCGTTAATGGTGAGCGAAGCTGAAGTATGTTTGATGAAAATATGCAAGAGTCCGATTTTAATATTTTTGATTCCAGAGATAGTTTGAAGAATCTCATTTGTGATAAGATGAAATCCTCTTGATTTCGCGTTGAGTGAAATTTGTTTTTGAAACCACATATTTTATAATGCTTTTTCCATCTGGAGGCGTGATTCTTTGTCAGGCCATTTTTGAATTTCATTCGTAATCACAAATCCTCGATTTAAAGAAAAGGCTATCATCGCCTTATGTTTTTTACGTGTCTTGAGACGAATGGAAGAATAGGCATTTTCTTTCGCCCAGTTTTCCTGATAATCCGCAAGCTGACTCGCAATTCCTTGTTTTCGAAAATTGGGTAAAACGCCTCCCATCCAAGAATAAAACGTGCCATCATTAAATTGATCATAAGCAATTTTAAAGCCAAGATTTTTATCGCCAATTTTAGCAATGAGAGTCAAATGAGTTCCAGAGCATCTTTTTTTATATTCTTCTATTGAATAAGGCGATTCAAATTCAGGGATGCGTTTTGATAAGTCCACACATTCTTGAAAATTACCTTCACAAATTTGTATCATGTTTTCCGTTCTTTTTTTCGAGCAGCAGGAAAAAGCACATTATTCAAAATCAATCGATAGCCAGGGGAATTGCGATGGAGAGATAAATCTGTGGGCGGATCACCGACAAAATGTTGATAATCTTCCGGATCATGTCCCCCATAAAACGTGAAAGTCCCTTTCCCAAAATTCCCATGAAGATATTTGACTTGGTCTGATGCTGGATCTTCACCCATAAGCACAACATGACTTTTGATGCGATTGCGATCAAACCCTGTGGTTTGTCCCATGAATCCTTTGACCGTAGAAACATGATTTTGCGTTAACATGGTTGGGACAGGATCAAATTTTGCGGAAAATTCGAAAAGAGAAAAATAGTCTGATTCTGCCGTGCGGACTTTTGGTTTGTGGCTGGGTGGAAAATCAATGTCAGAAAATTCATAGACCATAGGATCGGACATTAATTTGAAATTGGTAAAGGCAAATGTTTTAGAAAAATTAAGCTTAGTCTGGGCTTTTGGATCAATAGGCGTTCCATCAAACACAGAGTGAGCGCCATCCACATTTTCCAAGGCAAGAGAGATGTCGTAAGAATCAGTGGCAGAACACATGGCGAAAAGGAATCCTCCGTCACCAACAAATTTTTTAATCGTGCGGCTTACAGCTTTTTTTTCTTCGTGAACTGAAGCATATCCATATTGGTATGCTACTTGTTCAAATTGCTTTTTCTGTAAGATATACCAAGGTGCATTGCGATAATTTCGATAGAACTTTCCAAATTGCCCCGTAAAATCTTCATGATGAAGATGAAGCCAATCATACTCTGACAAACCAGTATTTAGCACTTCTTCATCCCACAAAGTTTCGTAGGGAATTTCAGCATAAGTAAGCGCCATGGTTACGGCATCATCCCAGGGCTGTTTATTGGGTGGCGTATAGATGGCAATTTTTGGAGATTTTTCCAATAACACAATATCCATATTATTTTGTTCGATTTCACCATAGATGGATAAGGCCATGCTTCCATTGATAATTTCAAAACTTACGCCACGGAGACGACATTCTCTCTCAATAAAAGGATAATGATCAACCAAAAATGATCCATCACGATAATTCAGTAACCATTCTACATTGATATCTTTACTCAAAGTATAAATAGCAATGCCGTACGCTTTAAGATGATCATTTTGTGATACGTCCATTGGAATCAATAATTTTTGTCCAAAGGAGAAAGAAATCATGAATAAAAATATAAGTCGTTTCATTGGTTTTTGCTCTCTTGTTCTAATTTTCGAATGTGATAACGAATGGGTTCAAAATATATGGAATTAGGAAACGCATCTAAAATTTGATGAAAGGAAGAGAGAGCTTTCTCTTTATCTCCCATTACAAATTCATAAATTTGGCCTGTTAATATAATGGCTCGATCAGCAAAGGGCGTTTCTTCTAAAAGTGTCAAAGATTCTAAAGCTAGCGTATGTTGATTTAATGCGTTAAAAATCAAGGATTTCCGAAATAGTGCTAAAGAAAATATGCTGCTATTAGGATATAATTTTTGAAGATAAGAAAGGGTTTCAAGGGCTTCACTCATTTTATTTTGTCTCAATTGCATATCCGCTTTTAAAAAAAGTGAAAACGCCATTTTATCATTTTCCTCTCCCTTAACATAATAGTTTTGAATCAAATCACGTAATTCCATTAAGTCATTGAATCGAGGTGAAGTAGGCTTAATCCGTCCAAAAGCAGATTGGATTAATAACATGACTGAGTCAGTTGGAAGTGCGTGTAGGCCCATCAGAATACGTTTGCTTTCGTAATCAGCATCATATTTTTGAGTCAATAAAGAATCAAGATATTCAAAAGCAATGGTGGGATTTCCTTTTGACAAATACACATCAGCTAAACGCAAATGTAATTTTTTGATGAGCTTTTGACTTGGTCGATTTTTGAGGGAAAATTCATATTGAATAATGGCTCGATCAAAATCTTGATTCACTAAATAATAAATTTCCCCCAATCGAAAATGGGCTTGTGCCGATTGTTTGGAAAGGGATTGTTGACTTAAAATGGAATCATAAAAAGCGATACTCGTTTCAAGGTGTGAGCCGGCAATTTGTTTTGTAGAATAAACAGGCGAGTCCAAAAACATATTATCATTATAGTAATAATCAATAAGATCAGAGTGAGTTTTTGGTGTAATTTGTGCTTCAAATGAACGTCCTAATCCGATGAGTGCTTTCCCGCTTATTTTTTGATTTTCGGTGCTTTTTAATATCAATTCATAGGATTTTATAGCGAGGGGATACACTTTTTCTTGTTGGAGTTGATTCGCAAAATTCAGCCATCGGTTCATCTTTAAATTGGAATCCATGCCTAATTGTAAATGCACATCAAACGCATCATTATATCTTTGCAATTTAAAGTAAAAATCGGCAAGAATCGTTAAAATTTCAATATTTTGATTTAAAGTGCTTGAACCTATTGCCGTTATTTTTTTTTCGATGATGGTAAGCGATTCTATTTCATCACTCATTTTAAGAATACGTTTAGAAATAAGATGATTCCGATCACCAAGATTTAGTACATATAAAATATATTCATCCATGGCAAGATTAAATACACGCCTGACTTGATAATAGTGGCCCACCTCTTGTGCAAATAAAGCAGGTTTAAATCGGAGTCGCGCTTGAGATAATAAGTCAATCATTTCGTTCTCGTTTCCTAATCTCATATAAATTTGCAAGACGCCACGATAAAAGGATTCTCGATTTCCAAAATGATCAATTTGTTGCGTATAAAACTGTTGGGTCGAAAGTGTATCGCCAGTTAAATATTGAAATTCAATCAGCGTCAGTGCAATCTGCATATTGTTTGGATTTTTATTGAGGGCAGATTGAAAATAAATAATGCCTTCAGCGATTTTATCGCTTTTTTTATATAGATTGAGCAAAGAACGAAATAGCTGTTGATGCTGCCCGTTTTTTTGAAATAAATCAGCATAAAGGGTAAGGGCTTGCTCATAATCTCCTTGTCGCTCAAGCATTTGTGCTGTTCTGTAAGAAGCACGAAATGAAGCATTTTGCCCCATCAATAAGGCAGAAATGAGGAGAGAAAATATGAGCGTTTTATTCACGTTTTGTCTCTTTTTCATAAAGCGTTTTATTCTGGCTCATCGTATTAAAGTAGCGTTTAATCATATCCTGATATTCTTTAGGGTAGCCCGAGCTTAAAGAACGATTTAAAGCTTCTATCGCTAAACTTTTGCGTTGGCCCAAATCGCCAGGAAGCCCACCGGGCCCTTCAAAGAGTGCATTGAAGTCGGGCGCGCTTGATTTTCGTTCTTCTTTTTGCCCTCGTTGTGTCATAGATTTTTGACTGTCAAGCATTCTTGATAATATGCGTTCTTGTCTTTCTTTTGTTTTTTTTGTGTATCGTTTTCGTTGCAAATCTTTGATGACTGCTTCCATATCTTTCCCCATACCAGATAAATCACCCAATCCTTGTTCACCCGATTGTTGCATTTCGTCCATCAATTGTTCGAGAGTTTTTTTTACCTGTTTTTGTCCTTGAAGCATTTGTTGCATCATTTGCTGTTGGGCTTTTGCCGCCATCTGTCCCATGGAAAATTGCATGCCCTGATTGTTTAAGCCTTTTTGTTGACCAGACATTTGTTGCATCTGTTTTAAAAATGATTCGTAACCACTCGCAGAGCCAGAAGATTCCATTTCTTCCATGCTGTTGAATAAAGAAAGTGCTGCATCGTTCAAAGATTGCATGGCTTGGTTTTGACTGCGGTTTGCACCAGAATTATTGCGGTCAGCCATTTGTGTTTTGGCTTTTTCCATCATGGCAGAACTCATGCCCATTGCTTGCCCCAATTCAGGTGTAATGGCAAAAGTCTCTCGTGAAAGCTCCATCATTTGGTTCATGATTTGTTTTAATTGATCTTGGAGCACTTGCTGTTCTGCTGTCAATTCACGAAGACGATGAGATGTGCGAGAAATGGATTTCGTATTTTGACTCAAGTTTTCTTGCTTTTTAGATAAATATAAAACGTCCCGCATAAGCGCTTGAAATTTTTCAGTCATTTCAGCAACGGATTCCATTTCGAATTGATCCTGAATTGCGGAGAACTGTTTTTGTATTTTTTGCAGATTTTCTAAAGCTTCCATACTTTGTGCTTGTGCTTCACTTTTTTGCATTCTGCTCATTTCTTTCATAGCTTCTGACAAGGCATCTTCTGTGGCTTCGGTTAAATCGGATTGTTCCATTTCTTCTAGAGATTCAGAGGCAGATTCACTGTAGGGGGAAATGAGTTCAGACGCTTCTTCCATCAGCGATTCAATGGATTGAAATTCTTGTAGATTCCGCTGTTCGTCCTGCTCCATACGGGCAAAAGTGGAAGGGTCTGTTTTTTTATCAGTAGTCTGATTCAAATCTCGATCCAATACGTCTTGTTGTTCGGTGAGTTGCTCTAAACGTTTTGCAATTTCATCCATTTTTTGTTCTGCTTGCAAACGCTTAAAAATATCTAAATATCGATCTAAATCTGCTTCCAATTGGTCCATATTTTCGGATAGGTTTTCCATGGCTTCTTGAAGTTTATCCATATTCATCTCGTTCAGAGCCTTTTGTAAATCTTCCATGTTTTTTAGTAAGGCCTCCGGAATGAGGTCATTGACTAAATTTTGTAATTCTTCAAATTTGTCCATTAAATCTTCTGAAAATAGTTCATGTTTTTCGTTCTTAGCCTGAATCGCTTCCATGGCTTCACTTAGCTTTTCTAAGGATTTTAATTCTTCAGAAGCTTTCTCCATCATGGCTTTGATTTCTTGTTTTTGTTCCCAATCTAAGGCCTTTGTTTTGATGGCCTCTAATTCCATTTTTTCCAATTGTTCTTGAAGTTCATCTAAAGCTTCTAAGTTGTATTCTACATCTTCCATCACTTGGGATTGCTCTTCTTCCAATTCTTCGTATAAATCGGCAAGAGAAGGCAGGCGTGCGATAAAATTTTTGGAAATGGTTTTTTTAGGCCCAGAAATATCATCATTATCATAGAGTTCAAAATGATAATGAACCTCATCGTCGGGCAAAAGCATAAAATCAGATAAATCCCATTCCATAAATATCTCTTGAGAAATAGAATCTAAATCAAGTCCTTGAATCGAGAAAATGGAGACATAAGGGTCCATCTTTAAAAAAGCGGGACGTTTTATTTCATAGCCTACTTGTAATTGAGAAAAACCAAAATCGTCCTCAATCTTCAGGTGAAAGGGAATAGTCATAGCATTCCCAAGTTCGAGCATTGGTTCTGGTAAAATAATGTCAATAATGGGATGATGGTCAGGTAAAATTTGCAAATAGTAAGGAACCGGGTCTCTGTTCTTTATATTCCGCGTATCCAATAAATGTATAGTAAACTGACCTTCTTCTTCCAATTTGAAATTACCTACAGCTTTTTTCCCAGATATTTTCATTTCTTTTTTGCTGTCATTTATCTGAAGATAAGAAGATTTCAATGGCCTGTTTGATTGAAGATTAATTTGGATTATGGATCCTTTTAATCCTTGAATATTCGCCAAATTCCCTTCTTGTATTTCTGCTTTTAGACCACTGTATTTTGGCGGAATAATAGTGATAGAGAAAGCATCAAACGTGGGTCTATCCGTTACATAAATCCGATGTTTATCTGTAGAGACTTCTTCCCAAGCTTCCCAAAAATATTCTGCAGAAACGAAAGCTTTATAGTGATAATCGTGAAAAACATTCTCTATTTTAAAATGATAAAGACCATCAGGATATCTTTCAGATTTTAAAATCAAGCTTTGTGTTTGAGAGGAGTCAGGATCGATTTGGGACGATTCCAAAACAGCATAAACCGTATCTGGACGACTGCCCTTAGCTTTAATAATAAATTCTGAAGATTCTCCGCCCAGTAAGCGCACATCCCCTGTTAAGTTTATAAGGCTGAAAGGTTTTGGAATGATGAAGGATGAATTTGGATGTGCCAAGCGATAAAGGGCAAGGATATTTTCATTTGCTCGAACCAAGAATAAGGCAAAAAATAAAATGGTCGTTGCAGAAATCCATTTTTTTAAGATGGGTAATTTGGGATGAAGAAGAATCGAAGAAAAATCTAATGATTTTATAGTGTTTTGAATAGATGAAACATATTGCCTGCTAAGGTCAGATTGCAAGTCATCCGTTTCAAGTTGAAATGCGTTGAGCACCCGATCTGTTTTTTTTACTAACCCTTTTTCACCAATGAGCCGTGCAATGTTTTCCCAAGAATACCGTTGGATTTTATTGTTTTGAATCAAGGCATAATAAAGCCCAGCAAAAATTGTCAATCCCAAGATAATAGCAAAACCAAGAAACAAGCCCATCATTTTTGTAGTATGAGAAAAATAGTAAAACGATTCCAAATACATCAAAGCGGTAAACATAAAAATAGAAAAACTGGCTAAGAGCCAAGCGACGGCAAGGAGATCTTTTGTAAAAAGAGTACGTCGCGCTTTTTGTAAATCTTTCTTTAAGGACATTATTGAGTTAAGGCAAAATAAATAATATTCACACCCATTTGAAGTGCTTTTTCTCGAATTTCCCAAGTATCGTGATGAACAGATTCATCTTCCCAACCATCGCCCAAATCCGATTCATAAGTATAAACGACCAATAATTTTTCTCCTTTAAATAATCCAAAGGCTTGTGGTGGTTTTCCATCGTGTTCATGTATTTTTGGTAGGCCATTTTCCATCTTGAAATAGGTATGAAAAATTGGATGATCGTGCGGTAATTCTATAAAATCTTTGTGAGGAAAAACTTTTTTCATTTCACGACGTAAGGATTCATCCATGCCATAGTTATCATCAACATGAAGAAAGGCGCCATTTTGCAATGCACTGCGGAGTGTGATGATTTCTTTATCAGTGAGACGAATATTTCCGTGACCAGTCATGTATAAGTAAGGGTAGTGGCTTAATTCGCTGTCAGATAATTTGACGCGGATTTCTTCTTTCAAAGGATGCATGGGCGTTTGTTCGTCTAAAAAAGACAATAAGTTCGGCAGACTACTGGGGTCGCCGTACCAATCACCCCCGCCACTATATTGGACGCGAGCAATGGTGAATTGTTGTGCAAAGCTTGATCCGAAAATGGATAGGGCTGTGATTAGAATTATTTTTTTCATTAGTAATTTAAATGACCCAAAAAGATAAAAGTTTCTTTGTGTGAATCTCCAAAGTTAGGGAAAAAAAACGAGAGAAAAACCTCTTGCTGTTTTTCTTGTGAAGAACCAAAAAATGCAGGTATTTTGAGCAATGATGCAATTGCGTTTTATAAAGAGTCTGTTGTCCATTTTGTTCATCATTGGAATTTTATCGGGTGAAGCGATAGAAAAAAAAGAAGAGAGAACTTACTTTTTTGGATTAATCAAACTGGGTAAAAAACAAAAGCATGAAAAAGGTTATTGGGCAGACAAATTATTTCATGGGAGAGAATTCCATGCACCGGTAACCTTCATTCCCATTGAAATTCGTTACGGACTCGGGTTTAATGGAGAGTTGGGCGGTACGGTTCAAAATCCAACCGCCAATGTTTTAGGCTCAAGTAAATGGTTACGACTTGAAGAGGGCGTTTCAAGTTTTAATCCTAGTATCACAGAGATGACCGGGACGAGCATGGAAGTCGATTTAGCCCTTTATAATTTGGCCGATAAATATTTCAAAAGCAATTGGTTAGATATGTTAACGGGGTTTACATATCGATCTAGCACTTTGCTCATTCCAGCTGAAATCCCCTATGCAGATTGGGGAGTTATTAACGCCAGTTGGGGGAGCAAGCGAAAATTTTCGCCAAAAGTAAATGAATATCTTTTAACGACCCACATGCTTTGGCAAAGTTTTGATTCCTGGTTTATTGATTTTCGTTATTCTTACGGATTAGCGAGAGCAAAATTTTATTCTAAAGATAACGTCATTTTTGATGGCAGTCCATCTGGAACAGGCACATCTATGGGTTTAAGCGTGGGACTTCGGTATATTATTGATTCAAAGAAAATTAACCGATTTACCGTAGGCATTGATTTTCGCCATTCTTATACAAAAATTAATTCCATTTCAGATGAAAGTGAGCTCACGCCAATTACGCGGTTTGATTTAGCGAATTATGGAATTTATCTAAGCTTATCTGCATTTTATGGTGGTCAAAAGACTATTGGAGATCAGGGGAAAACGCATTATTACAATCGTAATTTCATGAGAGCACGGAAGGATTTAAGAAAATTTGTTGCTCAGTTTCCTCATCATGCAAATCGATATAGGGCAGAAGCATATCTCCAAAAATGTGATTATAAAATCCCCTATGAAATCATGATTGAAGGCATACAATTGGATGATGAGAATAAAGTTGAAGCGGCCCTTGATCGATACCTTTATGCTTTGCAGATGGTGGTTGATGATAGCGTTATTGTAAATACGTTGAATCACCGCATTACACAAATTGCTGGATCATGGATGAATCATGCGGAGCTCCTTTTACGAAATAAAGCTTATACGGATGCGTATCACTTAACAAAAAAAGTGGCTAAGTTTTCTGATTTAGGCAAAACAGAATTGGCTCGATTTCATTCCTATTCCGTTTTAGATAAAGGAAAGAAATATCAAAAATACGGTTTTATTTCCCGTGCTATGAGTTATTACACCGAAGCCCTTTCTTTGAATAATGATTTGGCCTATGAAGTGCGAAGTCTCCAGTATCAAGCTGGAATCACATTAGTAGAAATCGCCAACAAAGTAGATAAATTTGATGAAATTCAATTAGCCATCCAATCTTTGGAAAAAGCGAAAGCGCTAGCAAAAGATATTGGGTCCAAAAACGAAAAGCTCTTAGACGATTTGAAAAAGAAGATGAACGAGCTTGATACTCATAAATCGAAAACACGAATTGCTCAAAAAATGGAAACAGCGAGAGCGCATCAAATTTTGGCTCGTTCTCCTAGACTTGTTGTGGGATTGACCGTTCCTCAGGTGCAAGTATTGTTAGGTGAACCTGCCGACATTATTCAAGGAAAAATTGAAAATGAGGGAGAGCAATTATGGATTTATTATTTAAAAGAAAATCAGGTTCTTCAATTATCGTTTAGAGACTTTCGTTTATTTAAAATTGAAGAAAAGTATTAGCGGTGGTTTTAAGCCTTATGAACAGAGTTGAGTAATTTTGGGCGATATATTTATTTGAATTTATTTTTTAACTAATTCAATATTTTAAAGTCAAACTAAACTAAAACCTAAATTTATTAATTAAAAAGAGGTAATAATGAACGGCCAAAAAATCAAAATATTGATAATTTTATATTCAATTTTTGTTACACAGTTAATGGGACAATGGGAGCAATCCACTGGGACTTCAGGGCTAGACACACAAGCCTTATTCGCAACAGGAAATTCTATTTTTATGGGCGGAGCAACAGGAACATATCGCTCATTAGATGAAGGCCAAAGTTTTGAATTATCTAATTCCGGTAATGATTCCATTGGACCTACTCGAGGGTTTACATCTGATAGCCTTTATATTTATACATGCACAAGTCAGGGCGTTTATAGAAGTGAGAATAATGGCGTAACATGGGAACAAAAAAGTAATGGAATAGTGAATCTTCTATCTCATGGAATCATTAATATAAATTCCCGATTAGTTCATGTGAGTCCAGGAGGTATTTCCATTTCAGTTGATCATGGTGAAAACTGGACTTCAGCTGGATTAACAGGAACAGACGTAAGATGTGTGACACATATACAAGATACTCTTTTTGTTGGAACCAATGGGCAAGGGCTTTATAAAAGTGGAGACTGGGGTGAGACTTGGATCGAAATTAATAATGGACTTTCTTCCACACGTTTTAGAGCAATTCAAAGTAAAGGAAATACGCTTTTTGCAGGAGGTGGAGTTGGATCTGGCGTGTTTAGATCAACAGATTATGGAACCAGCTGGGAATTGTTATTAAATGGTATAACCTCAAGCTCCTACAGAGGGTTTGCTAGTAATAACAATTTGATTGTAGCAGGTTCATTCACTGATGGTGTATTTTATTCATTGGACAATGGAGATAGCTGGAGTCAAATAAATGAAGGGTTGTTAGATCTTAATATTTTTGATTTGGAGCTAAGTAATAATTACATCATTGCGGGGTCGCACACGCAAGGTGTTTTTAGATTTGATTTATCGACTATCATAATCACACCTACAGTAACAAATCCAATTACAGGTAGAACTTGGATGGATAGAAATTTAGGTGCAAGTCAAGTGGCTACTTCATATACAGACGAATTAGCATACGGAGATTTATATCAATGGGGAAGACTTTCAGATGGACATGAATCACGTACATCTACAACCACAAATAATTCGTCCAGTACAGATGATCCGAGACATTCCTTATTCATCTTAGCAAGTAATGATTGGCGATCACCAGCAAACGACAGCTTATGGCAAGGGGTTGATGGGATAAATAATCCATGTCCATCAGGATTTAGATTACCTACAGAAGCTGAATTCGATTCAGAATTCCAAAGCTGGGCTAGTAGTGATGCTGCAGGTGCATTTAATTCACCCTTAAAATTAACACTGACTGGTGCAAGGTCACGCATGAGCGGACAAATAGGGAATGTTGGAACATTTGCTGGATATCGAACTAGCACAGTGAGTGGAGTAGCATCTCGTGTGATGGGGATCAGTATCAATAATGCTCTAATGGGAACACGAGAACGTGCGGATGGAAATTGTATAAGATGCATTAAGGATGAAACAGAATTAAGTAATATAAACGAAACCCCCACTTTGGCTGTTTCTTTCAAAGTATATGATAATTTTCCAAATCCATTTAATCCAACCACGACACTTCAGTATGATTTACCTGAAGATGCACAAGTCAAGATTATGATTTATGACTTGATGGGACGTGAGGTTAAGACCTTGGTAAACAATCAGCAAACGGCT
>Ga0209576_1000057_pt1 | contig 103167 bp, 104 predicted proteins | sample SaaInlV_DNA_135m_FD_184686 | JGI IMG/M metagenome (GOLD analysis project Ga0209576, IMG submission 184686) | Marine microbial communities from expanding oxygen minimum zones in the Saanich Inlet - SI075_LV_DNA_135m (SPAdes) (version 2) | ecosystem: Environmental > Aquatic > Marine >... | reverse complement strand
AGTTAGCAAATGTAGTATTTAAAGCAAATGGTATTGGTAATGAGATTAATGATTTCTTAGATAATACAACATTAGTTGCATCTTGGGCACAATCTCAAACAGTATCTAATGGTCAAATGTTAGGTAGCGCAGACAATCAAACTGGTCATTCTGAATGGGTAGCATTAAATATGCCTGCTGGTGATGATGCGAGATTTGGTATTGAATGGAATCAAGGTAGTAAGTACTGGAGATCTGTAACTTATGGTGAAGATACAATGATTGGATCTAAATTGGCTGCTAGAGGATCTGCAGTTGAAGCATACTATAATAGAAACCTTACAAAAGCACTTTCTATGTCTTTAAGAGCTACGAAAATTGATTATGATTATACTGGATCAAATGGATTCTTTGGATCTGATGGAACACCAATTACTATTGCAGCAGCAAAAGCTGCATATGCTGCTGGTACTGGTGGAAATGTAGTAGAATCTGCAAAAGATATTAGATTTGCAATTAATTACAGATACTAATCTTTAGAAAATAAATCAAATATCAAAGGGAAGAGGCATACAACCTCTTCCCTTTTTTTGTGCTTTGCTTTTTGGTCTTAAGTTATACATAAGTTCTATTTTCTTATAATATTTTATGCAAAATTCAATCCTAGATGAACTAATTACTCATCGCTGATAAAGGGTTTAAAAAAGGGGTAGCTTTACAGCTGCCCTTTTTTATTAGTGGGTTTATAAGGTGGATTTTATCTGAAAGGATGAATTTTGCTAAGATTATTTTTAATAATCATTGTATTATGTATGGTATCAATACCTATATATTAATACAGGTCATAAGGGCTTAATTACCCCTTATGGCTATTTTAAATAAAAACCTGAATATACTCTATAAAATATTTTATCATCACTGCCCAGCAAAAAATAGCTACAAATGTACCAATAGCTACAATTGTGATGTTTTTAACTAGGCTAAAGTTCATAAGATCACCTATGATAATACCAACTACAGGTCCAGTCATCCAAAATGGCATAAACACAAAAAACAACAATCCAAACATACCATATTTATCTATGTATTCTTTATATTGTGAGGCTGTATTGTGAAGTTTTATTACTTGATTTGATAGTGATTCAAATAGTTTAATATTTCTTAGTGAGTATAGAAATAGAGTATAGAAAAATAAGCTCAATATCGCTTCTGTAGTAAAAATTGTAAATACAACTGTAAGTATATCAAGATCAAGTGAAGTACCTAAAGATATACTGGGAACTCTACCTATAAGAATATTAGTAAGGGCCATACTAGATATGTAACCAGCAAGCTTGGTATCTATAAAAGATATAGACACCATTAAGATTAAAAAGAAAGCAAAAAGTCCAGTAGTGCTAAGTAGTACTATTTTCCTTTTACTATAGTTCATCTAATTACTTGAAACCTTTTTGATTAGTTCTTTAGCATTGTCTAAAGCTACTTGGCTTGAATCTTTATCAAATGCAAGAGCAACGGCTAGTCTACGCCCTATATGTGATTGTGGTTTACCAAATACTCTTAAGAATGAGTTTTTAGTAAAGATGCTATTATCTGCATTTACAATAGGTGTAAATGTATCATCTGTAGCTTTAAATGCAGCACTTGCTCCTGCACCATATTCAATATATTCTAAAGGTAAACCTAATACTGCTCTAATATGAAGTGCAAATTGTGTTTGTGATTGTGTAATCATAGTAACCATACCTGTATCATGTGGTCTAGGACTTACTTCTGAGAAATAAACTTCGTCACCTTTTACAAATAATTCAACTCCAAATAAACCACGACCACCAAGTCCATCTGTAATTTTTTGTGCTACATCAATTGATCTTTGCTTTGCTAATTCAGACATTTCCATTGGTTGCCATGAGAATATATAGTCACCATCTTTTTGAACATGACCTATAGGTGCACAAAATGTAGTACCAGTTTCATTTCGAACTGTAAGCATAGTAATCTCATAATCAAAAGTGATAAACTCTTCAACTATTAATTCACTAGCATCTCCTCTAGCTTCTTTAGCAACTTCCCAAGAGTTTTGTAAGTCATTAGCACTTTTAGCAATAGTTTGACCATGACCAGAACTAGACATTACAGGCTTGATTACACAAGGGAATCCAATATTTGAAGCTGCATTTTGTAGACCTTCAAAAGTCGTTACAAATTCATACTTTGAAGCAGGAAGTTTTAGCTCTTCACATGCAAATACTCTAATATTTCTTCTGTTCATAGTTTTATTTACAGCTTCTGCATTTGGAATTACATGAAAGCCTTCATTTTGGGCTGTGAATAATGCATCAATACTAATAGCCTCAACTTCTGGTAAGATGAAATCTGGTTTTTCAACTCTAATTACATTCATAACTTCATCATGATTTTTCATATCTATTACATACGATCTATTTGCTACAAGATGAGCAGGTGCATTTGCATAAGAATCAACTGCTATAGTTTCAACTCCAAGTCTTTGAGCTTCTATTACTACTTCACGACCTAATTCTCCACTTCCAAGAAGTAAAATTTTTATACTATTAGACTTTAGTGGTGCTGTAAATTTCATATATATCCTTAGGATTAATTTTATTGATTATAGCTAAAAGTATTTTAGTATGTAGTAAGATGACACAAAAAATAATCTAACCTATTTGTAATATTTTATTAGATATAATCTAGCCAATTACGAAAGATTTAAAAAGGTTTTAGAATATGTTATTGACACCCGGTCCTACTCCAGTCCCTGAATTTGTACGAAAAGCAATGTCAGATGTAACACTACATCATAGAACACCAGAATTTGAAGCTATATTTGCTAAGACTAGAAGTTTATTACTAGAAATTTTAGGTACGCCAGAATGTGTAATGATTGCATCAAGTGGTACAGGTGCTATGGAAGCATGTATTACAAACCTTTGTCACTCTAAAGCACTTACAGTAAATGCAGGAAAGTTTGGAGAAAGATTTGGAAAAATTTGTCAAGCATTTGATATAGAAAATACTGAATTAAAATATGACTGGAATACACCAGCATCTGTAGATGATGTACTATCTGCTATTAAATCTGATGATAAAATAGATGCAATTTATATTCAAATTTGTGAGAGTGCTGGTGGATTAAGACATCCAGTAGAAGCTATTGCAAAGGCTGTAAAAGAAATTAATAAAGATATTATGATTATTGCTGATGGTATTACTGCTATTGGTGTAGAAAAAATTGATGTATCAAATATTGATGCAGTAATTACTGGTAGCCAAAAAGCATTAATGCTTCCTCCTGGTTTATCAATGATTGGATTTAGCGATGCAGCAGTTGTAAAAATTAATACAAAGCCAGCTGGATATTACTTAAATCTTGCAAGTGAAATTAAGAAGCAAAAGCAAAATACAACTGCATATACAGCAGCAACTACTTTAATTATAGGTCTAGGTAGCATATTAGAAAAAATTAAAGAAGATGGTTTTGAAAACTTATATGAAGCTACAGCTAAAAGAGCATTAGCAACTAGAGAAGCATTAGAAGCTATAGGTCTTGAAGTATTCCCTACAAGTCCAGCTAATGCTATGACTACAATTTATACAGAGCAATCAAATGAGATTAGAAAAGTATTAAAAGAACAATTCAATGTAAATATTGCTGGTGGTCAAGATCATTTAAAAGGTAAAATTTTTAGAGTAAATCATATGGGATTAGTAGAAGATTTTGAAGCAGCATGGGCTGTAAATGCAATTGAAAAAGCTTTAGATGTGATTGGTACTAGAACATTTGATGGAACAGCAAATAAAGTTTTTATGGAGATTAACTGTGACTAATTCAATATTAGAACATGAAATTCCAAAGGGTAGTAGATTATACTTTGGAAAAACAGCACGAGCAAAAAGAGAAATAGAACAAAATATAAGTTCAGTATTATTTAATGAAGGTTTTGAAGAGATTGTTACACCAAACTTTTCTTTTTCAGGACATCAAAGTATAGAAGATGATACAAAACTTATCACTATTTCTGATGAATCAAATAATCAAGTAGCATTAAGAGCTGATTCTACGCTTGATGTGGTAAGAATTATTACAAAAAGATTAGGTAGAACTACAAATCATAAAAAATGGTTTTATGCACAGCCTGTATTTGCATATCCAGCAAATGAGTACTATCAAATTGGTGCTGAATGGATTGGTCATGATAATATAAGTGATGTTATTAATCTTACTACAAAAACATTAGGTGCTATTAATGTAAATGCATCTTTACAAATATCTAATATTAATTTATTGACTCTTGCAGCACAAGAATTAAATATGGATATGTCTATGTTTAGAGATGGTGAAGTTGCACAACTATTTAATTTGAATATTGAATGGCTAACTGCACTATTGTATGTAAAAAATGTAGAAGATTTAAAAAAATGTAAAGCACTTGTTCCATCAAGTATGGAAAGTGAAGTACAAAGTTTAATAGATGTAGCTAGTAAAGTGGATTATGACAAGGTAATTGTATCTCCACTTTACTATTCATCTATGAGATATTATGATGGAATATGTTTTACAGTAGTAGAAGGTAATTTTACTTTAGCAAAAGGTGGTGCTTATAGTGCTGATGATATTAAATCATTAGGATTTGCATTATATACAGATAATTTATTAAAAGTTTTAGGAGTTTAAATATGAATACAGCAGATGTAATCGTTGGAATACAATGGGGTGATGAAGGTAAAGGTAAGATAGTTGATATGCTTGCTCAAAAATATGATATGGTATGTAGATCACAAGGTGGTCATAATGCTGGACATACAATCTGGGTAGATGGTGTTAAATTTGCACTTCACTTAGTTCCTTCTGGTATTTTAAATCCTAAAGCGATTAACGTAATTGGAAATGGTGTAGTATTTGCTCCAGAAGCTTTCATTAAAGAGATGAAACAATTTGATAACCTAGAAGGTAGATTATTTATATCTGATAAAGCACATTTAAATCTTCCTTATCATTCATTAATTGATCAAGCAAAAGAGAAATTAAAAGGCGATAAAGCTATTGGTACTACAGGTAAAGGAATTGGACCTGCATACTCTGATAAAATCAATAGAGTTGGACATAGAGTTGGTGAGCTTTTAGACCCAGCTTCATTATGTACAAAAGTAATGGAATATTTTGAACAAAATAAAGTTATTTTTGATGCGATGGGTGTAGAAACTCCTAATTCTGAAGAGATGCTAGCGACATTAGAAGAGTATAATGCTAAGCTTGCTTCATTTGTTACAAATACTACAAATATGGTATGGAAAGCACTTGATGAAAATAAAAGAATTTTATTAGAAGGTGCTCAAGGTACTATGCTTGATATTGATCATGGGACATACCCTTATGTAACATCGTCATCTACAATTAGTGCTGGTGCTTGTACTGGTCTTGGAATTAATCCAAAAGAGATAGGACAAGTTACAGGAATAGTAAAAGCATACTGTACAAGAGTTGGTAATGGACCATTCCCAAGTGAAGACTTTGGACAAGATGGTGATAGAATGGCTGAGGTTGGACATGAATTTGGTACAACTACAGGAAGAAAAAGAAGATGTGGATGGTTTGATGCTGTTGCAGTTAAATACGCATCTAGATTAAATGGTTGTGATCAATTATCTTTAATGAAGCTAGATGTTCTTGATGGGTTTGAAACTATTAAAGTTTGTATTGCTTATGAATTAAATGGTGAGCAAATTGATTATTTACCACAAGATCTTGATAGTGTAACTCCAGTTTATAAAGAAGTTGCAGGATGGGATAAAGTTGAAGGTTGTAGAGAATATGATGACATGCCAGATAATGCAAAATCATATGTTAAATTAATTGAAGAAATAACTTCTACAAAAGTAGGAATAATCTCTACATCACCAGAAAGACTTGATACTATTATTTGTAAATAATAAGTAATTTTTAAAAAGAGGAATTTTATGAGACTAAAACAAAACCATGTACAATACATATCAAGAAAGATTTCAAAAGATTTAGTAAATTGTGATTTTATAGAGATTAGAAGTACTAAAGAAGCAATTGCTGAGCAAGTTGCTATTATTATGACTGCTGATATTAAGAAAGAGTCTGTACTTGATGAAGCTGTAGCAAATTTATTAGATAATCAAGAAGATGATATTGAATTTTATAAAGCAGATTATAGACAGTTATTTTGGATGACTAAAAAAAGAATGGCAAATGAATATGGTGTAAATTTAAATAATAGTGAAAGATTTAGTGATATAGCTCATCAAATTCTTGACTTTTTATATGAAGAAGATTTTATCCATTTTACTGTAAATGATAATCAAGTGAAAAATATAATAATTGAATCAATTGAGAATTTTATGAGTGGCTTTGATGATGCAGATACTGCAGCATATGAAAAAATTAAAAATTACCAAAGAAAATTAATACCTGGAACAGATGATTATAATGATATCTTTAATAGATTATATGAAGAAGAACTAGTAAGAAGAGGGCTAATATAATGAATAAAATTTACATATACTTAGAGAATGGAACTTTTTTAGAAGCAAATAGTTTTGGTGCTTCTGGTACAGCTGTTGGTGAAATTGTATTTAATACATCTATGACTGGATATCAAGAAATTATAACAGATCCTAGTTATGCTGGGCAATTTGTAACTTTTACAACTCCAGAAATTGGAAATGTTGGTGTAAATGATGATGATATGGAAAGTACTAAAGCACATTGTAAAGGTGTACTAGTTAGAAATTATCAAAAAGAGTATTCAAATTATAGATCTAATAAAGCATTACATGAGTTATTAGAAGAAAATAATACATTAGGTATTTGTGATATAGATACTAGATATTTAACAAAAATGCTAAGAGATGAAGGAGCTATGATGATGATAGCTTCAACTGAAATTAGTAATAAAGATGAATTAAAAGCAAAATTAGAACTAAGTCCTAGAATTGAAGACATTAACTATATAGAACAAGTATCTACAAAAGAAACTTATGTTCATAAAAGTGGTGCATGGAATCAAGAGACACAAAGCTATAATAAAGCAATCATGAGTGATAAGAAAGTTGTTGTAATTGATTTTGGTGTAAAAAGAAATATTTTAAATGAGCTTGTAGAATCTGGTCTTGAAGTAGAAGTTATTCCAAGTAACTTTGATGCTGATACATTAATCAATAGATTTAATAATGGTGAAATTGGTGGAGTATTTTTAAGTAATGGTCCTGGAGATCCTTTAACATTAACTAAAGAGAAAGAGCAAGTACAAAAACTTATTAAGACAAATATTCCTATGTTTGCTATTTGTTTAGGACATCAAATGCTTTCAATTGCACATGGATTTGATACATTTAAACTGAAATTTGGTCAGCATGGTGGTAATCATCCTGTTGCTGCAAATGGTGTAGTTGAGATTACAGCACAAAATCATAACTATAATGTTCCAGATGAAATTATACAGATTGCAGAAATTACTCACCAAAATTTATTTGATAATACAATTGAGGGTGTAAAATATAATGATAAAAATATTTTCTCAGTACAGCACCATCCTGAAGCTAGTCCTGGTCCTCACGAGAGTAAATATATATTTGACGAGTTTGCAAAGACTATAAAATAATCAAATATTATAAAAACAATTAGATTTACTAATCATTTAATTGTTTTTTATATTAATATATATTATAATTCATATAAATAAATTAATATGAAGGCTAATATATGTTAAGTGATTTCACAAAAGTAAATACATTTTTAACTGTAGTTGCAGAGAAATCTTTCTCAAAAGCGTCATCGAAGCTAGGTATCTCTCAGCCAGCAGTAACACAACAAATGAGATTTATAGAGGACTATTTAGATTTTAAAATAGTTGAAAGAAGAAAAAATGGTATCCGACTTACTAAAGAAGGTGAAGCATTTTATAATATTGTATCAAAACTATCAAAATGTGTAGCAAATGCAGAAAAGTCTGTATTAGCTCTTATCGATAAAGAAATAATCTTTAAATTTTCTACTTCTTATGTAGTTGGTAATTATATTTTACCTATCTTTTTAAATGATATAAAAGCAAGTATTGATAATGATGTAAGTATTGATGTATCAACATCAGCAGATGCTTTACAAAAATTACTTGATAAAAAAACAGATATGGCTCTTATTGATGTTATGGGTGATACTACAGATATTATGTATAGAGAATGGATGGAAGATGAAATTGTTATTTTCTCAAATCAACCATTACCAAAAAAACTAAAAGCGAATGATTTACTAAGCTATAAATGGGTTTGTAGAGATAGAGAAAGTAATACTAGAGATATTTTTAAAGATGCTCTTGATTCTGCTGATTTACCTGATTGTGATAATTTCAATATGGTTAGTGAATCATCTAGTGTTACAACAATAATACAAACAGTACTAAAAAGTAATAAAGACGATGTTCCAACAGTATCTATTGTTTCTCATCATGCAATTTCTGATTATGTAAATAATGGAATGCTATACGAAGCTAGACTAAATGGTGCAGAAATTAGAAGAAAATTATATATTGCATATTTAAAAGAGAGAAAATACGATGCCTTTGTTGACACTGTAATTGACTACCTATTAGGTATTAAGGTTAAGTAATAAACTCAAAATTAGTTATATTTGATATGGATGGTACACTAATAAATAGTAGTACTATCATATCTGATACTATAAATTATGTAAGAACTAATATTGGTCTTTCTCAAATGGATCAAAAAACACTTCTTGAAAATATCAATAATCCACATATAAATCCAGCAGAATTTTTTTATGAGACTTCTTCTTTTACTCCAAGACATTCACAGTTGTTTGAAGAATATTATGATGCCAATTGTATTAATAGTATATATTTATATGAAGGGATTAAAGAGCTTTTAGAAAAACTATCAAAAGATAACTTTACTATGAGCATTGCAACAAATGCATCAAATGAATTTGCTAGAAAGGCTATATCACATTTAGAAATAGATCATCATTTTTCATATGTACTTGGATATGATGATGTGATAGAAGCTAAACCAGAACCAGAAATGATTTTAAAAACATTAGATGATCTGAATTTTGCTGACACAAACTCTGTATTAGTAGGAGATAGTCATAAAGACTTGTTTGCAGCTCAAAGTGCAAATATCAAATGTCATCTTGTAAATTGGGGATTTTCAGATCATAAAGATCAAGGTTTTGATAATACTATTGATTTATATAATTCTATAGTTTCTTAATCTTTTCTATTTCATCTCTTAGGCGAATAGCTTCTTCAAAATTTAGTTCTCTTGATGCCTTTGTCATAGCTTTATTTAATTCAATAAGCATTTTTTTACGCTCACTTGCTGGCATCTTTTCTATTCTTTGTTTTTTTAATGCTGTTTCATCATATTCTTCAAGTTTTAAAGATTCATCAAGAGATCTTGTAGTTGTTTTTGGAGTGATTCCAAACTCTAAATTATGTGCTTCTTGAACTTTTCTTCTTTCATTTGTTGTATCAATTGCAAATTTCATAGAATCTGTAATTCTTTTGGCAAATAAAATAACTCTACCATTTGAATTTCTCGCAGCTCTACCCATTGTCTGGATTAAGCTTGTACGACTTCGTAAAAAACCTTCTTTATCTGCATCTAGAATAGCCACTAATGATGTCTCTGGTATATCAAGACCTTCTCTAAGTAAATTAATACCAATAAGCACATCAAACTTTCCAAGTCTTAATTCTCTTATGATATGATTTCTCTGAATCGCATCAATATCACTGTGCATATATTTTACTTTAATTCCAAGATCAGCATAATAAGTAGCTAATTCTTCAGCCATTTTTTTAGTAAGTACTGTTACTAAAACTCTTTCATTTTTAGTAATTGTTTTCTTGATCTCATCATGAAGTTTTTCAACTTGATACTGACTATCTATAATCTCAATAGTTGGATCTAAAAGACCTGTAGGTCTTATAATTTGCTTTGCAACTTCACTTGAAAGTTCTAATTCTAAATCAGCTGGTGTTGCACTCACAAAAAGAAAATGGGGAGCAACATTTATAAATTCATCAAATTTCAGAGGTCTATTATCTAATGCACTAGGTAATCTAAATCCATAATCAACAAGTACTTCTTTTCTACTTTTATCTGCAGCATACATTCCTCTAAATTGAGGTAAAGATACATGAGATTCATCAACAATAAGTAAAAATGGTCTATTCATGGCTTTAAAATAATCAATTAAAGAATATGGAGTTTCCCCTGGTTCTTTATCTGTAAGAAGTCTGGCATAATTTTCAATACCTTTACACATACCTGTAGCTTCAAGCATCTCAAGATCAAACTCTACTCTTTGTTTTAGTCTTTGATATTCTACAAATTGTTCATTTTGATGATAAAATTCAAGTCTAGCAGTTAATTCATTTTCAATAGATTCAATAGCCTTAGCTAATCTACTTTGTGAAACAACAAAAGGGTTTACACTATAAATAATTGCATCATTTAATGTAGCTGTTTTTGTATTTGTTAAATATTCATGTTTTGTAAGAGATTCTACTTCATCACCAAAGAATTCTATTCTTATAAACTCTTCTTCAAAATAAGCTGGAAAAATATCAATTACATCCCCATTTACTCTAAAATCTGATCTATCAAAAAAGTTATCATTTCTTTTGTAACCCATCTCTACAAGCTTGAGCAATAATGCTCTTTGAGAATAGTCTTGACCAACTTCTAGTTTTTGAACATTTGCTTTGTATTCTTCTGGATTACCTAAACCATAATTTGCAGATACACTAGCAACACAGATTATATCTTCAAAAGTTAGAAGTGATGCTGTTGTAGATAATCTTAGTCTTTCAAGCTCTTCATTTATTGAAGAATCTTTTTCTATAAATAAGTCTGATCTAGGTATATAAGCTTCAGGTTGATAATAATCATAGTAAGAAATAAAATACTCAACATGATTATTTGGAAAGAATCCTCTGAATTCTGAATATAATTGAGCTGCAAGAGTTTTATTATGAGTCATAATAAGTGTAGGCATCTGTGTAGCTTCAATAATTCTAGCCATAGTATGTGTTTTACCACTACCTGTAACTCCATGAAGTGTATTGTATTGGTTTCCTTTTACGATACTTGCTGTTAGTTTTTCTATTGCTTCTGGTTGATCTCCTGCAGGAGAATGTGGTGAGTGTACTTTAAATGGTGTCATAGTATGATTATATCTGATTTTGGATTATATGCTCAGAAAGTGGGTATATGAATGTCTATAGGCTGCTGAGAATATTAGACAATAATGTTATCTTTGAGACATGGAATGGTCCTTGAGTATTTTAGGTATTTGATATTGTTGAGTTTTATTTTGTTATTTATTTGTTAGGTGGATGGGATTAGTAAGTTGACCTAGTGAGACAAACCATAATTAAAATTAATTATGATCATGAATTATATAATTAAATATATCATCATCAACAGTATGACTTATATGAAAATTAACACGAACTACTGAAACTTCTTTACCATCAGCTGCAGGCATTGATGTTTGTTCAAAACCATTTTTTGTTGGTTTCAAGTCTCCCATATAGTAAAATTCTAATCCCTCATCGTTACTTTTTTTAATAAATAAGGGTATGCGTAAATCATGATTGTTTTTAATAGTTAGAATATCAGGACTTGTTAATTTACGTTTACTTTTAGACATCCATGTAAAATTATTGTTATCTATAAAGTTATCTTCATATTTAGTAGTAGCTGATATATCTTCTTCCTTGTGATAATTAACAAAAATAGGACAATTAGTTTTATCTTGACTAATTATATATCCACCAACATTTTGAGCTAAAGGGTTTTGGTTCCAATTTAATATTCTAAATACATCTTTTCTAGAATACTTTTGATATAAATTAAAACCATCATTAAAAGTAGTATTAGAACTTTTTTTATTGTACATATCTATAGAATAATAAACACTATCAAGTAAAAACTTTTTACATATACTATTGTCTAAAACTATTGATAAATCACTATCTATTTGAATAGTATCTTCATGTATAGTTACAATCTTATAATTATATTTTTCATTAACACTAATTAATTTTTTATTATCTTTTTCTGTAATAAATTTTAAATTTATATTATGAATAGCTGATATTATTACTTCATCTGTTGTTTTGTATTTATAAGTATTATAAATAATTTCTTTTAAATAATCAGTTGTTAAAGTATTATTTTTAATCAATAACTTAAAAATTAAAGATTCTTCAATTCGTTTAAAATTATTAACTTCGGTATATAAATATTCTAATAATTTCAATTCTCTAACATTATCTGACAAATTGTCTTTTATATCATCTTCAACACTAATTATGAAGTTTAAATATGATTTAGAATAGTTTACATAAGAAAATGGATCACGTAATTTATTATTGATAAAATCCATCATCATTGGTATTCTTCCAAGTCTATATTTTAATAATTTATAATCATTTATTAAATCTTTTTTTAACTGCATATTTGAGGCATCAATAGATTTATAAATACGTTCTAATGATATCCTATCAAAGTTAATTGTAGAGGAACCAGGTAATAAATTACGAGACATAGCTTTTCTTAAATTATCCTTGTTATAAGATGTATCTCCATAAAGAGCAATAGGAACTAAAAAATTATTACTATAATTACCAATAAAATCAATTACTGTTAAATATTCTTTATTATCTGCTTTCCTCAACCCTCTACCTAATTGTTGAACAAAGATTATTGATGATTGCGTTGGTCTTAGCATTACAATTTGATTTACTTTAGGTATGTCGATTCCTTCATTGAAAATATCGACAGTAAATATGTAATCTATTTTATCACTATCATCACTTTCTAATCTTTCAATAGCTAACTCACGCTCTACTTCTGTATTGGAACCTGATAGTGAAAGTGTTTTGTATCCTCTTAAATTAAACTTTTCAGATAATATTTCACTTTCTTTTATATTTGAACAGAAAATTAAACCTCTAGCTATATCATTATCTACACCATATTTTTTTATTTTTTCAATAATTTTATTAATACGTTCATCTGTTGTAAGTAAATTAAATGAATCTTTTTCTTTCAATAACTTTTCATCTATTGAAATATCTGAAACACCAAAATAATGAAATTGACTAAGCATATTTTCTTCCATTGCACTATGAAGTCTTATTTCATAAGCAATATTATAATCAAATAGTTTAAATATATCTAATCCATCAGTTCTTTCAGGAGTTGCTGTCATTCCCAATAAAAACTTTGGAGTAAAATAATCTATAATTTTTTGATAACTATCTGCACCAGCTCTATGTGTTTCATCAATAACTATATAGTCAAAATAATTTGGTTCAAATAATTTTAAATGTTCATCTCTTGATATAGTTTGAACGGTTGAAAAAATAAAATCTACAGCACTATTTCTTTCATTACCAGAATACAAACCTAAAGTTTTTGAATTATTAAAAATAGATTTAAATGTATTTAATGCAGCTTTTGCAATATTTCTTCTATGCACAATAAATAAAACTTTATTAGGGTTAAACTTTTGAACATCAAATGCTGCAAGATATGTCTTACCTGTACCTGTTGCTGAAATTAAAAGTGATCTTCTTTTACCTTTTTCTCTAAGATTACTAATATTAGCAAGTGCTTCTTCTTGCATTTTATTTGGTTTTAATTCTTTACTTTTTATTTTTAAATAATTATTTTTAATTAAAATATTATTATTTTTTACAGTTTTATATACTTCTTTATAATTACTAATAAAATCATTATCAATTTTATTAGCATCATCAAATTCATTACTAAACTCTTTTACAGCATCAAGTATTATACTACTCTTGATATTTGCTGAGATTTTTAAATTCCATTCTTTATTTACACATAAAGCGTTAGCAGTAAAATTACTACTTCCTATAATTAATGTATACATATTATTCTTTTTAAACATAAAGCCTTTAGCATGAAAATTACCATCTACTACAATCTTTGATTCTATGTTTTTAAATTGTAGTAATCTTTTTAATGCTTCAGGTTGTGTAAAATTTAAATATTGAGATACTAATATTTTACCCTTAATATTTTTTGCTTCTAATTCTTCTAAGGTATTAAATAGTGTAGCTATACCACCTGTTGTAATAAATGCAACTGAAAACCAAAATTCATCACACTCTTTTAGTTCATTTTGAATAGTTGTTAAAATTTTAGTTTTTGTAAGTTTATCATTAGTAAGAAATTTAGGTTGATAATATTTATTTGAAATAATTTCAGAATCTATAAATCCTGTCTCTAAACTTTTTTTTAATATATTTATTTCATTATTCATTAATTAACTTTTTAATTATAGGTATATCAGCAGCAGCCCAATCCAATTTCTCTAGCTCTAATTTCTCTAACCATTTATAGTCAATATGTTCAGTTAAAGTAAAAGCCTTACTTTCAGAAGTACAAATATAACAGTGCATAGTTATTTTAAAATCTGGATAAGTATGATCTACTATTATAAATTTTTTTTCAACAGATATATCAATAATTAATTCTTCTTTTATTTCTCGTATAAGTGCATTTATTTCTGTTTCATTTTCTTCTATCTTCCCTCCTGGAAATTCATATTTATTTGATATATAGTTATATTTACTTGGTCCACGCTGCATACATAATATCTTATTATTATGCATAATAATTGCTGCTACTACATTATAATGTTTCATTTTTCCTCTTTATAGAATATAGTTTATTAATATTACTTAAATACCACCTATAACTTCCTATAGGCTGCCTCAATTCAATAATTCAAATTACAACTCTAATAAGAACCGTTATAAAGAACAGTCTAACTAGCTATTAAATCTTCTTCTTTCCCGTGGATATACGCTTCAGGTTGATAATAATCATAGTAAGAAATAAAATACTCAACATGATTATTTGGAAAGAATCCTCTGAATTCTGAATATAATTGAGCTGCAAGAGTTTTATTATGAGTCATAATAAGTGTAGGCATCTGTGTAGCTTCAATAATCCTAGCCATAGTATGTGTTTTACCACTACCTGTAACTCCATGAAGTGTATTGTATTGGTTTCCTTTTACAATACTTGCTGTTAGTTTTTCTATTGCTTCTGGTTGATCTCCTGCAGGAGAATGTGGTGAGTGTACTTTAAATGGTGTCATAGTAGGATTATATCAAAAAAATTATAATTCGATGATAATTGGATTATGTTTACTAAAGTTATATATTTTAGCTATAATCCTACAAATATAAGGAATAACTATTGAAAAAAACATTTTTATTAACAGATGCAAAAAAAGATCCACAAAGAGTATTAGACTCAATTAAACATAATATTAGAAAATATATAAAAAGAGAAAAAAGAAAAGATTTACCAGAAGATTCAAATTTTTGGAAGATTAATTGTAAATTTGGTAATACTGAAGAAAATGCAGTAGAAATTAGATTTGAAGATATAATGAAAAATATTAATGATGCTTCAGAGCAAAATTGGGATAAATTTTATATAGAATTAATTGCCGAAGCAGGAACTATGAACTTTAAAAAGAAAGAAGTTATCGAGGAAAATACATTAGTTGATGAAGAGATACTTAATGCTTCGTTGATTGAAGATGAAAGTAACTAATTTGGAATTAAATATTACAAAAATTGCTAATGTAATACTTTATATGTTAGAGAATAAAGTATCACATTTAAATGATAAGAAACTTTCAATTTTACTATTTTTAATGGATTATAAACATATGGAAATATATGAAAATAAAATATTTGGTGAAATATATATAAAAGACAATAGAAGTCCAGAACCTCAAGTTTTGGCTGAACTATTTGATATTATAGCAAATAGTGAAGATTTAGAAGAGGATGATGAAAGGCTTTATCTTATTCAAGAGTTCTTAGATCATTTAGATATTGATGTAGTTACTAAAGCAAATTATATTGAATTAAAGTTTGTAAAAATGGAAGATGATTTTGATGAAAGTTTATTTACAAAAGAAGAATTAAAAACAATAAATAAAGCTATAGAACGATATAAAAATGAAACACCAAGAAAAATGGCAAATGTTTGTTTTACTATAGATAAAGTAAGAGAAACAAAGAATGGCGAAATTATAATTTAGTTTATAATCGCCTATTTTTCTTTACACTTTAGATATTCTTCAGTGAATAGCTTTTGATCAAAATGAATATTTAATTTATTTGTTGTTGTTTTGAAGCTATTAATACTATTATTCTTTTCAAGATTTATTTTTTGAATAAATAATAAATTTTTACTATCTTTCAAATTATATAATTCCTCTATAGTTATTGATTTTTGTGAATTATTATATATAGTAAAAGTAAATTTATTGATATTATCTATATGATCTCTTTCCACTTCACCTTTTAAATGATATATATTATGATCAGTTTTAAGGTAATAATTATCTTCAGGTATATCCACATACCCTCCAACATTATCTATAACAGCATCTTCTGATAAATTTAACGTATTACTATTGATAAAAATAGTTAGTTTTGTCTCAAAACTTTGTTCTTTGGAACAATGTGTGTTAATAACTATTTTTGCATTTAGTATTGCAATATGAGATATAATTAGTAATAAAAATAAAGTATTTTTCATTCTAGTTTAAAAAACTATGAATATCTTGTAGCTAACTTAAAAGTTTAGCTACAGATGCTTGAGAGATGTTAGCTTGTGCTTGAGCAAATGAACCTGTTGTTTTTGAGAAATCAACATTATTTTGATATGCGAATGTATTTGCATCCATATATTCACTTTTTAATTCATTCATTTTTGCTTGAAGATTTTCTGTTGTTAGAGTTCCATTATTAAATTGTTCTAAAAGTTCTTTTACTTCAGAACCAAATGCACCCTTATCCATATTTGAATAATCAATGTCTTCAATTACTTCTTGAGGCATAATATCTTGTGTATTCTCTTTTTTTGAGATAGAAGATTCATTTTTTTGCTGAGCTATATAATTTTGATTTACACTACCTACAACTGATTCAAGTGCCATAATAGTATCCTTTACATTGTTAGTTATAGACATTATAACATATTTGTATAAAATATAGTATTTATCTTCTTTTTTCTCTTACAAGCATTGTAAGATTATTATTTACATATTCTATGTCAAATATATCTATGGCTTTTATTAATGCACCAAGCTTATTAAAACCATGATTAATTGGTGAGAAAGATGAATTTTGTTGTATATATATTGCAATATCTTTAACATCGCTCCAATTTGTTTCTCCCATTGTTTGCATGACTGCTTTTTTAAGGAATTTCTTTAGTTTATTATCTTTTTTGATATCATAATTACTACCCATATAACTACTTGCATAATTAGAATTATCTTTATTGTTATTTTCATTTTCTTCTGTTTTTATTTCATTGATTTCTTGAGATAAATTTTCTACGTATATAAATTGAGAGCAAGCATTTGTAAATGCTGTAGGTGTTTTATTTTCACCATATCCATATACTGTTAGTCCATCAGCTAATATTCTTGTAACTATTGGAGTGAAGTCACTATCACTAGTTACAAGAGCCATTGCTTTTAGATCTTTTGTATATAACAAATCCATCATCTCTATAATCATGGCAATATCTGTTGCATTTTTACCTTGAGTATAGGCAAATTGTTGGATAGGTTTTATATTAAATTCTTGTAGTAGTTTTTCCCAACCAATTAACTTTTTATCCTTCCAGTTCCCATATGCTCGTCGTATATTTACTGTACCATATTTAGATATGTCATTAAAAATATCTTCCGCATATTTATAACTTACATTATCACAATCTATAAAAATAGCTATGTTTTGTTGTTTATTTATCATTAATTATCACCACTTTCTTGATATGAATTTTACTAGAATATGTATTAGTATTTGATTTGTATAAAGCCATCATCTTCAGTAATCATTGTTCCGTAAATAATAGTTGATGAGCTATAGTTTATAGATTCTTTATATCCAAGATAGAATGATATGATTTGATATATATCAGCATGATTTTTAGTAGTTTGTAAGTCTATATTATTTGAACTTGAATAGAAAAATGGTACTTTATAAATTTCCTTTTCAAATCTATTGTGACCAAATCTTCCATTTTCTCCTATAAACTCTCCATGATCAGATGTGAATAAGAATAAATATGGTTTAGTTGATTTATTTTTAATTGTTGATATTATTTGTTCTATTATTTTATTTGAATAGTTCATAGATTTCTTATATCTTAGCTTTACATTATCAGATTCATTAGCATTAGGATAGCTTAAATATGGACTATGCTGTCCTTGCATTTGTAATACTACTAGATTATTTTGTGATAAATCAATACTGTTGAGTTGTTGCAGTAAATTTATATCAAGAGACCTCTGTATATTATAAGTATCAATATATTTGGTATTGAGATATGGCTCTATATACTTTAAAGATTTTTTACTTTGTGTTGATATAAATGTAGTATTGAAATTATTTTGTTTTGCTAAATAAAATAGATTATGATTAAAATCTATTTGTGTTGGCCTTGATGCTCCGTTGATTAGCATAGGTATTGATACGTCAGTATTTGTTGCTCCACTATATATTGTTTTATATTTATATTTTTCAAATATACTATATTTATTTTCTAAAAACTCTTTTGCTCGCATACTTTCACCAAGTACAAGAACAATATTAATATCATTTTGAGAAATAGGTCTTAAAGTTTGTTTATTTGATTTAGTATTGATTTTGCTAGTATTAACTTTATATATCTGAGATGCTTCATTAATTAATATAAAACTTGCATCATTTATTTTTGGTATAAAATATATAATAATAAATAAAAGGATAACAAGTATTTTGTATGAAATATTTATAGGTTTTATTTGTATATTGTATATAAATATTAAAATAATAGTACTAGTAATAAATGGAATAATTAATATATTATGGATATTAAAAAGAGTTAGAAATGTATCCTCAATGTGTGTAAAGAAAAGATAAATATCAATATATGTGAGTGTTGAACCAAAATATGATAGAAAACTAAAATGTATTAAATATGCTATCTGCCAAGAATATAGTATTGACTTTGAGTATTTGAATTTTGATATGATTAAAAGTAAAATATATAGTAATAAGAATTCAAAAATATTTGGTATAAATACAAAAGGTACAAATAGTGATATAACAATATTCTGTAAGTAAAAGAATAGAGCTAAAAGAAATAGATACATAAAATATCTATAGTTCTACATCATCCCAGAATTCATCGAAATCTAGATTTGTCATAGCATTTTCATCTTCCAAATTTTTTTCAAGAAGTTTTTTTTGTTCATTTTCAAAGTATTGTTCAAGTGCTTCATTTAGTATTGTATTATGATCTTTTTTTAAAATTTCACTAAATGCGGTTAAGTTTTCTATTGTATCATGTGATAAGGAAAAGTTTATATTATTCATAATGTATTGTACAAAAAAAGATATAATATTGTATTGAAAAGGTTATAGGAAGATATTATGTCAAAAATTATTATTTTAAGTGGGGCAGGAGTTAGTGCGGAGTCTGGTATATCTACTTTTAGAGAAAGTGGTGGATTGTGGGATAATTATGATGTAAATATTGTTTGCAATCATGATAGTTTAGATAAAAATGAATCTCTTACCCTAAAATTTTATGATAAGAGAAGAGATGATCTAAAAGATAAAGTTCCAAATAATACTCATATTATTATAAAAGAACTAAAGCAGAAATATCCAAATGATATATCAGTAATTACTCAAAATGTAGATAATTTATTTGAGAAAGCTGGAATGAATGACGATGAGGTAATTCACCTTCATGGATTTATGACTCAAGTTAGATGTAGAGAAGATCAATGTGCTCGAATATATAATATTGAATATGAAAGTATTAAAGATTGTAATAATGGAATATGTGATGATTGTGGATCAAAGTTAAGACCAAATATTGTATTTTTTGGTGAGATGGCACCCATGTATGAAAAATTAAATGAAGAGTTAACTGATTGTGAGATGTTTATTGTTATTGGAACAAGTGGAAATGTAATTGGAGTGAATACTCTTGCAAATTTTGTAGATTATTCCATATTAAATAATCTAGAACCAAGTGATGCAATTGAAGAATCTTTATTTAGTAAAGTTTTGTATAAGAAGTCAAGTATAGCTATAAATGAAATTGCAGAAGATATTGAGGAGTTTTTAAACTCCTCTAGTTAAAAATAGAATTAAGCTTGTATAAACTTAACGATTTCCTCTTCAATATCTTCTTTATTAATAACTGTATCATGATTAATTTTTGCATTAAATATATCATTAATTGATTGTGGTATAGTTGCTCCATAGTTTTTAGAGATACTTTCAAGTGCATCAATATCTTTGTGCTTTATATTATCTTCATTTAGAGCATTTAAAACAGTACTTGAAAATTTTGTCCACTCTGCAGTTGAGTAAATCACTGTTTTAATATTTTTGTCATCTCTTAATTCATCATAAGCTTTAATACATGTTGCTGTATGTGGATCCATTAGGTATCCATTATCTAAGAATGTTTTGATAGTTTTTAATCCAAAAGAATCATCACTACACGTAGCAGAAAAAATATCATTTAATTGTGCTAGTTCTTCTGAAGTATGTTCAAAGTATCCATTAGTATTTAGTGATTCCATAAGCTCTTTTGTTCTAGCTGCTCCAAACATATCATAGATAACTCTTTCTATATTTGATGACTTTAATATATCCATAGCTGGTGATTTTGTAAGGATAAGTTTTTTCCCTCTAATATCATACATACCTGTAGTAAGCCATTGAGTTAATATATTATTTTCATTTGATGACACAAGAAGTTTTTTCACAGGTAATCCCATAAGTCTTGCATAGTACGCACCTAAAACATTACCGAAATTTCCACTTGGAACATTAATATAAATTTCATCACCTAATGTGATTTCATTTTGTCTTAGTAATTCTAAATAACTTTGGAAATGATAAACAATTTGAAAAATAATTCTTCCGAAGTTAACTGAGTTTGCAGCACTTAGTTTCATATTATTTTTTGCAAGTTCTGCTTTAAATGTATCAGAATCAAGTAGTCTCTTTAGAGCATTTTGTGCATCATCAAAATTACCATTAATTCCTATTACTTTTAGATTTGAACCATCTTCTGTAACCATTTGTAGTTTTTGTACATCACTTGTACCACCATCAGGATAAAGACAAGCTACTTTAATACCATCTTTATTTTTAAATGTATTAAGAGCTGCTGGCCCAGTATCACCAGAAGTTGCTGCAAGAATTAGGTAATTTTCTCCCATTTTCTTTGCAACTGATGAAAGGATTGAACCAAATGGTTGCAATGCCATATCTTTAAATGCTCTTGTTGGTCCATGATATTGTTCATTTACAAATAAATCATCTTTGATTTTTACTACAGGAGAAGGATTTTGTGCATCATCAAAGTTATCATATAGATTAAGAGCAGTATTGATGTCCGAATCATCTATATCAATTTTAAAAGCTTTTAATATATCAAATGCTAATTCTTTATAATTTTTATCAATATGGTCTGCAATAAAATCAGCACCTAGGTTTGGTAATTCTTTTGGAACATACAATCCTCCAAAAGATGCCATAGGATTTAAAATAGCATATGAAAATTCAACCTCATTAGGTTTAACTCCGTCATTCCCTCTTGTTTCAATAAAACTCATTAATTATTTTCCTTAGTTTCTTTTTGTAAAAATTGTGTACCAACTCCATCGCTAGTAAATAGTTCTAGTAGTATTGAATGTTCTACTCGACCATCAATAATATGTGCTTTTGCAACACCATTTTCAATTGCATCTGTACAGCTCCTTACTTTTGGTATCATACCACCTGCTATAGTTCCATCTTCAATAAATGAATCAACATCTGCTTTATCAAGATCATTTAATAGCTCACCATTTTTATCTAATACACCTTTTGTATCTGTTAAAAATAACACTTTATCTGCTTGAAGTGCTATTGCTACTTGTGATGCTGCAATATCTGCATTGATATTAAATCCTGGATGGTTTGGCTGTGCACTATCTGCTATTGGAGCAATTACAGGAATAAATCCTTCGTCAATTAAATTATTAATAACATTAGCATTTACTTCTGTCACAATACCTGTATATCCAAACTTACCATTTTCTTTTGCAATAGCTTTAATACAGCTACTATCTTTTCCACTAATACCAATAGATTTTGTTCCATGATGATTTAAAAGAGAAGTAAGATTTTTGTTAATTTCTCCACTTAAAACCATCTCAACAATTCTCATACTATCTTCACAAGTAACTCTGTGACCATCTACAAATTCTGATGGGATATTAAGCTTAGTTAACATATCTGAAATTTTTGCTCCACCACCATGTACAATAACTGGTTTAATTCCTGTTAATGCAAGAAGAGAGATGTCTTGAGCAAATTTTTCTTGTAATTCTGGACTTGTTTGTGCAGATCCACCATATTTAATTACAACAATTTTTCCACTGAATTGTTTTATATAAGGTAGCGCGTCAAGTAGGGTTTTTACTTTATTTTGTTTTATTTGCATATTTTATTGACCTTAGTTAATCTAATAGAAGTATATTTTTGCTATTATATCTAAAATTAAATATTATAAAACTTTGGAGTATATATGCTTGTAGATGGATTTGGTAGAGAAGTAAATTACCTAAGAATATCAGTTACTGAAAGATGTAATTTTAGATGTCAATATTGTATGCCGGAAAAACCATTCTCTTGGGTTCCAAAAGAAAATATTATGAGCTATGAAGATATGTTCAAATTTGTTAAAGTTGCTATTGATAATGGTGTTAACAAAATACGTATTACAGGTGGTGAGCCATTACTTAGAGAAGGACTAGATTCTTTTATAAAAATGATACATGACTATAAAAATGATATTGATTTAGCTTTAACTACAAATGGATACCTATTACCATCAGCTGCACAAAATTTAAAAAATGCTGGTTTAAAAAGAATAAATGTATCACTTGATAGCCTTAAAAAAGAAGTAGCACATCATGTAGCACAAAAAGATGTACTTGCAACAGTACTAGATGGCTTAGATGAAGCTAGTAAAGCTGGACTAAAAGTTAAAATCAATTGTGTACCAATGAAAGATGTAAATGGTGGTGAGATTATTGATATTTTAGAATATTGTATGGAAAGAAAATATCCAGTGCGATATATAGAATATATGGAAAATAGTTTTGCTTCGTCCGATTTAAAAGGTTTTAAAAGTGCAGATCTTTTAGAGTTAATTGCTACGAAATATAAATTTAAAAAAGTACCTAGAGAAAATTCTTCACCTGCACAATATTATGAATTAGAAAATGGTTACCAGTTTGGAATTATTGAACCTTATGGTGATGATTTTTGTGAATCATGTAATAGAATTAGATTAACTGCAGAAGGATTTTTAATTCCATGTCTATATTTTGAAGATGCATTAAGTATTAAAGAATCTATAGAAAATAATGATATTGATGGTGCATGTAAAATTTTAGATACAGTACTAGCTAATAAGCCAGAAAAAAATAAATGGTCACAAGATGAAGATGGGGAAGTTTCAAGTAGAGCTTTCTATGAAACAGGTGGATGATTAAATTAAATAGTAGAGACTAATCTTCTCGACTATTTTTTTCCTCTATTCCGCTAAGACCAAATCTTCGTCCTAGTTCTTGTTTAATTCTATCTGGAGATACATTTTGACTTGCCATAGCTACTAAGCAATGGTACATTAAATCTGCACCTTCATATATAATCTCTTCAGTATCATTGTCTTTTACTGCAAATGTAAATTCACCAGCTTCTTCTACAATTTTTTTAAGCATAGAGTTTTGCTTACCTTGAAGAAGCTTAGCTGTATATGACGTAGATGGATCATCATTTTTCTTTGATTGAATTGTTTGATATAAAGTTTCTATTATTCCGTAAGATGCTGTTGTATTTACTTCAATTTCACTTTGAAGATTTCCTGTTGATACATCTGTAAAGAAACATGATTTTCTTCCAGTATGACAAGCGACACCTTCTTGGTCAACTTTTAATAAAAGTGTATCATTATCACAATCCATCATAATAGATTTTATAGCTTGTGTATGACTACTACTTTCACCTTTTTTCCATATTCGCTGTTTGCTTCTAGAAAAATAATGCGCATATGAAGTATCAAGAGTTAATTGTACTGCTTCTTTATTCATATATGCAAGCATCAATACTTCATTCGTAGTATTGTCCTGAGTAATTACAGGTATTAAACCATCTTGTTTTTCAAAATCTATTTTGTCTATAATATTATTCATATAATCTTCTTTTATGTAAACTTTATAAAGCAGCTAATGTTATATTAGCTACTCTAAAAACTTACTAGTTTATTCCAGCTTGTTTTGCTCTATCTTTTGTATCAACCCAAATATTTGGAGTTGATCCACCAGGTGTTAAGAAAATTTTAGCATCTTTATTATCTTTAAGTGCTTCATTAAATTTACCTTGAACTTTGATTTGTTCTAAATGTAAAAGGTTTTTTGTTAAAGACTTAGAGATTAAGCTATTTGCTTTTGCTTGTGCTGCTGCTTCAATTGCAACAGCATCTGCTCTACCTTGTGCTTCAATTCTATTTGCTTCAGCATCACCAGTAGCTTTTGCAGCTCTTTTTTCAGCTTCTTGTTTAGCTCTTAAAACTTCGTATTTAACTCTTTCAGATTCTTGATTTGCAACTTGTACTTTTTCAATTTGATCTTTAATTTTAGTAGGAAGTACTATTTCTCTTAATTGAACAGATTCAATAGAAACAGGTTTACCTTCAAGTGCTTCAATCTCTTTTCTAATACCATTTTCAATTTGTGTTGCAATTACATTTCTTTGCTGAGGTAAGTCTTCTGCATTAAATCCACCAACAACATTTCTTACTATATTTCTAACAACAGGATTTACGATTTTATCTTCCCATGCCATACCCCATGTTGCAATAGTTGTAGGTGCTCCATGTGCTAAAAGTTTATATTGTACAGTTAATTCAATAGATACTGGTAAACCTCTTGCATCAAGAATATTAATCGCTGGGTTAATTTTAATTCCAGTACCAAATCCACTCATGTCTTCAATCGTTTTGTAGTTAATAAGTCTAACTTTTGTATCAACAGTAATTACTTTTTGAATTACTGGAATATAAAGATGGAAACCTGGTTGTAATGGTTCAGTTTCATATTTACCTGTAGTTACTTTAATACCTACTTCTCCAGAATTAATAATTACAAATGGTTTTGCAACAACTAGTAGAATAACAATAGCAATAACTAAATAAATCATTCCTCCCATTTTCCCTAGTTTACTGAAAAATTCAGGTGGCTCAAAAGGAGGTTGGTAATCTCCACCACCACCATTGTTGTTTCCACCATTATTAGAATTGTTGTTTCCAGAGTTTTGTTTTCTATTTTTAAAATAATCGTTATCGATTGGCATTTTTTATTTTTCCTTCTATAATTTTAGTGCAATGATATATTATTGCACTTTATTTTGTCTTAAATCTATTTTTTAATTAATGTATGTTAAATGTTTAATATATTTTGGATTTTTTCCAGCTACTACATCAAAATATGCATTTTGAATTTTCTCTGTTATAGGACCTCTTGATCCACATCCAATTTTTCTAGCATCAACATCTTTAACAGGTGTAATTTCAGCAGCAGTTCCAGTTAAAAAACATTCACTACAGATATATACTTCTTCTCTTGTTATTCTTCTTCTAACTACTTCAATTCCCATATCATTAGCTAAGTCTATAACTGTAGCTTGAGTAATTGATTTAAGTGAGTTGTCATTTGGAGGAGTAATTAGTTTACCATCTTCAACCATGAAAAAACATGCTCCACTAGCTTCTGCAATATAACCTTGATCATCTCTCATAAGTGCTTCATCATATCCAGCTTCAACAGCTTCATATTTAGCCATTTGAGAGTTTAAGTAGTTTGCAACTGCTTTTGCTTTTCCCATTCCAGAAGTGTTTCCACCTCTAGTCATAGAAGCAATCTTAAGTCTAATTCCATTTTTAAGACCATCTTCTCCTAGATATGCTCCCCATTCCCAAGCAGAAATAGAAACATTTACAGGACAATCTTTATGATAAAGTCCCATAACTCCATATCCTAAGTAAACAAGTGGTCTAATATATGCACCTTCAAAAAGTTCATTTTCTTGAAGTAGTTTTACTTGTGCATCGTTTAATTCTTCTACAGTATATGGTACATCCATTAAAGTCATTTTAGAAGAATCTAAAAGTCTTTGAGTATGTTCTTGAAGTTTAAATATAGCACATCTACCGTCTGCAGTTTTGTATGCTTTCGTACCTTCAATAGCACCATTTCCATAGTGTAGCGTATGAGTTAATACATGTACTTTTGCATCATCCCATGGAGTTAATTCTCCATCCATCCAAATATATTTTGCTTTTTCCATTATAAAATATCCTAATTGTTTATATATTAGGAGATGTTATCTAAATTTTGTTTATGATATACTAAACCATAAAAATCAAATATAAAGAGTATTACATGACAGCAAATATATTTTTTGGAAGTGAAGAAATATCAAGAGAAAATCTTGAAAGTAGAATTAACCCATATTCAAATGAGATTGTTTCAAAGTATCCACTTTGTACAAAAGAAGATACAATAAGAGCTTTAGAAATTGCAAATAGTGCAAGTAAAGATACAAAAGCATCTACATTGTCTCAAAGAATTAATTGGTTAAAAGATGTTGTTAAAAAGTTAACAAAAAATAAAGAAGACATAGCACAAACACTATGTGATGAGGTTGGTAAGCCAATTACCTATGCAAGAATTGAAGTAGATAGATGTATTGAAACTTTAAAACTTAGTAATATTGCAATGGTTAGTAGCCATGGAGAAACGATTAATACAGATGCTATGGAAAGTGGTAAAAAAACAACTGCATATTGGTTTAGAGAACCTGTAGGTGTTGTGGCTTGTATTACACCATTTAACTTTCCATTAAATCTTGTAGCTCATAAGGTTGCCCCTGCACTTGTATCTGGTAATGCAGTTGTTCTTAAGCCCACACCAGAAGCTCCATTGACAGCATATAAATTTATAAAGCTTTTTATTGAAAGTGAATATGCGATTAAAGATGCAATTTCTTTAGTTTATGGTGATGTAGAAGTTGGTAGTACATTAGTTGAAAGTATGATTCCTAGAGTTTTAAGTTTTACAGGTAGTGTTCCTGTTGGAAATATTATTACAAAATCTGCTGGTATTAAAAAAGTAGCACTTGAGCTTGGTGGAAATGCTGCAACTTTTATTGATAAAAGTGCTGACTTAGAATTAGCAGCGCAAAGATGTGCCTTTGGTGCTTTTGTAAATTCTGGTCAAGTTTGTATCTCATTACAAAGAATTTATGTGGCGGAAGAAGTATATGAAGAGTTTGCTAAGTTAATGAAAATTGAGACTGAAAAGCTTGTAGTAGGATCTCCTTATAATGATGATACATTTATTGGGCCACTTATAGATGAAGAATCATTAAATCGTGCTAAGTCATGGTGTGCAAGTGCGATTGAAGAGGGTGCTGTTTGTATTGCAGGAAATAAAGCTGATGGTATGAATTTTCATCCTACGGTGATGACAGAAGTAACAGATGATATGAAAATTATTTGTGAAGAAGTTTTTGCACCAATAGTATCACTTGTAAAAATTAAATCTTATGATGAAGCAATAGTAAAAATGAATAATTCACCTTATGGATTACAGTTTTCAATATTTACAAATGATTTAAAACAAACACAACAATTTATACATGAAGCTGATTGTGGTGGAGTTGTAATTAATGATATTCCAACTTTAAGATTTGATATCCAACCATATGGTGGTACAAAACTTAGTGGTGTAGGGAAAGAAGGACCTTCTTTTGCAATTGAAGAATTTACAGAAATTAAATCTGTTGTTATTTGTTAGATTAAATTGAGCAGCTAAAAGAGATTAGTTTTTATTCTCTTTTACTTGTTTAAGTTTTTCTTCCCTTAGTTTATCTTTCTTACTTTTTCTTTTACCTTTAACTGGAGCAGTTCCTTTTTCTTTTTTAGGCGCTTCTCCTACCAGTTCAAATCCTGCTATTTGCTCTTTATTTAGATCTATATCACATCGTTTTTCTATAAGTTTGAAATGTTCTTTATCTTCATGAGATACTAAAGATATAGCAATACCATTTTTACCAGCACGACCTGTACGACCTATTCTATGGATATAATCAGCAGGTGATCTAGGTAAATCAAAATTTATAACACATGAAATATCATCTATATCAATCCCTCGTGCTAATAAATCTGTAGTAAATAGAATTCTTATTTTTTTTGATCTAAATTCATCAAGTGTTAAATTTCTTTCTTCTTGATCAAGTTTACCATGTAAAGATTGTGCAGGGTAACCATCTCTTTGAAATTTATTTGCAATATTGTCAGCAGCTCTAGCACTAACCATAAAGATAAGTACTTGATCAAATCTATTAATTTTTAAAAGATGTTTTAATAATGCTCTTTTATTCTCAACATTAACTTCTATAGCCCTTTGTGTAATAGTATCTACAGTTTCTGTTTCTTCTTCAAATATAACTTCTTTAGGGTTTAATGTAAGCTTTTTAGCAATATCCAATACTCTAGGAGGATATGTAGCTGAGAATAATAAAGTTTGTCTTTTTTCTGGTATAGATTGGAGTATTAAATCAAGTTGATCATTAAATCCAAGATCAAGCATTTTATCTGCTTCATCAACAACTAAAAACTTCAATTTTTCAAAATTGGTTTGTTTTTTACTTAAAATATCAATAAATCTTCCAGGGGTAGCCACTAAAATATCACATCCTTGTTGGATTGAAGATATTTGATCTCCTAAGCTTTCTCCCCCAATTAGAGTAACTACTTTTGGTACTTTCTCTAAATTGACACTGAATGAATTGAAATAATTAGTAATTTGAAGTGCTAGTTCTCGTGTAGGAGTTAATACTAATACTTTGATTTTAGATTTTCCAGCACTTGGGTTGTGTGATATATATTCTAAGATAGGCAGTACAAAGCTTGCACTTTTACCACTTCCCGTTTGTGCTTTAGCTAAGATATCATGCTTTTGTAATACAAGAGGAATTACTTGTTCTTGTATAGCTGTTGGTTTAGTGTAACCATTATTTGTGATGGATTTATTTAGCTTATCTGAGAAGTTAAAGATTGAAAATGACATTTTATTTCCTATGGTTATTTATAGTATTTTAGTCAATTATATCTTAATTGCCTCTACTATATTTAGTATGCTTACATTTCATAATAATTTAACTAATAATTGAATAAAATAAGTATATATACTAACTTAAAGAGTTTACAATTAAAAATAAAATATTAGAAATAATTAAAAAAAGACCATTGATAATTGATGGTGCTATGGGTACTCAATTACAAAATGCAACAATCGATCCAAAAGCATGGTTGGATAATAAAGGCGTTGATCAAGAGGGTTGTAATGAACTTTTAAATGATACAGCACCACAAATACTAACACAGATTCATGATGACTATGCCCAAAGTGGTGCAGATATGATTAAGACAAATACCTTTGGTACAATGCCTTGGGTACTAGATGAATATGATATGGGTGATAGATGTTTTGAATTATCACAAAAAGGGGCACAAATTGTTCGAGATATTTGTGATAAATATAGCACGCCTGAAAAACCAAGATTTGTATTAGGTTCAATTGGACCAGGGACTAAATTACCATCTTTAGGACATATTACATATGATGAAATGTATGATGGTTATAAACTTACAGCTGATGGATTAGTTGCTGGTGGAGTTGATGTATTTTTACTTGAAACTTGTCAAGATCCACTTCAAATAAAAGCAGCACTACATGCACTACAAGATACAGCACCCCAAATTCCAATAATGGTATCTGCAACTATTGAACTTAGTGGAAGTATGCTAATTGGAACAGATGCACAAACAATTGCTACAATCATGGAACCATTTGATATTTTATCTTTAGGATTTAACTGTGGGACAGGACCCCAACAAGTTAAAAAACATCTTGAAGTTTTAAGTGAAGTTTCTCATTTTCCATTATCAATTCATGCGAATGCTGGACTACCACAAAATAAAGGTGGATTTACTTTTTATCCAATGCAAGATGAAGAGTTCGGAGAAATTCAAAAGCAATTTTTAGATTTTGATGGAGTAGCATTTTTAGGTGGATGTTGTGGAACAACACCTTCTCATATAAAATCACTTGTAGATGCTACACAATCTTGTGTACCAAAAGCACCTACTGGAAGTCATGAAAAATCATTAGCATCACTTTTTAATGTTGTTGAGCTTAAGCAAGACCCATCTCCACTTCTAATAGGAGAGAGAAGTAATGCTACAGGATCAAAGGCATTTAGAGAATTACTTAAGGCTGAAGATTTTGAAGGAACTTTAACTGTAGGTCAACAGCAAGTACGAGCCGGAGCACATATTATAGATGTAAGTGTTGGATTTGCTGGTCGTGATGAAACTAAAGATATGAATGAAGTTGTGTCTTTATATGCTCAAAAAATACCATTACCACTTATGCCAGATTCTACTCAAATACCAGCACTTGAACAGGCTTTAAAATTAATAGGTGGAAAGCCTATTCTAAATTCTGTTAACCTTGAAGATGGGGAAGAACGCTTTGATGAGATATGTCAACTTGCTAAAAAACATGGTACATCATTAGTTTGTCTTGTAATTGATGAGGTTGCAATGGCAAAAACAAAAGATGATAAAGTACGAATAGCAGAGAGAATTTATCAACGAGCTGTAAATGTTCATGGATTAGATCCAAGGGATTTAGTATTTGATATGCTTGTATTTACAATTGGATCTGGGGATGAAGAATATCATAATGCAGGAATTGAAACTATTGAAGCAATCCGGGAATTTACTACAATGCATCCTGAAGTTTCAACAACACTAGGACTTTCAAATATCTCATTTGGACTGCATAAAGATGCTAGAGTTTATTTAAATTCTATATTCTTACATCATTGTATTGAAGCTGGATGTTCAAGTGCTATTGTAAATGTAAAGCATTTGATTCCACGAAATAAAATGAGCCAAGAAGATATTAATGCTTGTGAAGATCTACTGTTTAATAGACGAGAAAACGGTGATCCTTTATTTGCTTTTATTGAACATTTTTCTGATGTTGGTGCTGTTGAACAGCAAAGTGATGAAGAATTTGAAAAACTTGATGATAAGCAAAAAGTTATTCAACTTCTAAAAGATGGAGATAAGGAAAGATTGTTGCCATTAGCTTCACAATTAAAAGATAAAATGCCACCAGAAACAATAGTAAACGAATGGCTAATTGATGGTATGAAAGAGATTGGTGAGCTTTTTGGAAGTGGAGAGATGCAACTTCCTTTTGTTCTTCAAAGTGCAGAAACTATGAAAGCAACTGTGGATAGCTTAAATCCATTTTTACCTAAAATTGAAAAAGAATCTGAGACTACACTTATACTTGGAACTGTAAAAGGTGATGTACATGATGTTGGAAAAAATCTTGTAGATATTATTTTAAGTAACAATGGTTTTAAAGTAATTAATATTGGAATAAAAGTTGGTATCCAAGATTTTATAGATGCAGCTAAAGAGCATAAAGCTAATGCTATTGGTATGAGTGGATTACTTGTAAAATCAACAAATGAAATGAAATCAAATCTCGAAGAATTACAAGCACAAGGTTTAAATATACCTGTAATGCTAGGTGGTGCAGCTTTAACCAAAGATTTTGTTGACAATTTTTGTAGACCTAATTATGATGGACATATTTTTTATGCAAGAGATGCTTTTGATGGTGTAATATCTATGCAAAGAATTGAAGCACATGTAGAAGCTATTGCAAAAGGGCAAGATTCGGTACTAGATACAAATATGGCTGCAGATTTAATAAAATATGATAATGTTCAAAAAGAAGAAAAAATAGAATTTAATAGCGATATTCATACTCCTGAACTTCTTGAGAACAATCATAACTTTACAGCACCATTTTTAGGAAGAAGAGATATGTCAAAGGAATTTGATCCAGCTCTAGCATTTGAGTGGATAAACCATAGAGTTTTATTTAGACAAAGATGGGGATATAAAAAAGGAAAGCAAGATTCTACAAAATTCTTAAAACATGAAGAAGAAGTTGTAAAGCCTTTATATGAAGATTTAAAAGAGGAATTTTTAGTAAAAAAAGTATTTGATCCAATTGTTCTTTATTCATATTTTCCATGTAAAGCAAATGACACAAAATTAGAAATTTATGATGAAGAAAAACAAAATATTATAGCAACTTTTGATTTTCCTAGACAAGGAAAATTTCCACATAGATGTTTAGCAGATTATTTTAAAAGTGATAGTTTTGATGTAGTTGGATTTACATTTGCAAGTTCTGGACTAAATATTACAGATTTTGAAAAAGAAATTTATGACAAAGGTGAGTTTGGAAGATATTATCAAGTTCATGGACTAGGTGTTGAGCTTGCTGAAGCATGTGCTGAACTTGTACATAAGCAAATAAGACTTGATTTAAATATAGTTGATAATGAAAAACCAACATTAAAAGATGTTCAGATGAAACAATATCAAGGATGTAGATATTCGCCAGGATATGCATCTTGCCCAGATTTAGCAATGAATAGAACAATATTTGATTTATTAAAGCCTGAAGATTTTGGGATAGAACTTAGTGAAACTTATCAAATACATCCAGAACAAAGTACTGTAGCTATTGTAATACCAAATAGTGAAGCTAAATATTTTAATATATAAACTAATCCAAGAAGGAAAATAATGGAAAACTTTATAAAACAGTTAGTGCCTAAAAAAATGAGTGAATATAGATTAAAAACAAACGATTTTATAGAAATGTACAATGATGGTGAAGTAGAAATTGTAGATATTAGAATGGATTTTGAAGTTAAAGTTTGGCAATTAAATTTTGGATTACAAATACCTGCAAATGAACTTCCAGATAATCTTAATAAATTACCACAAGACAAAATAATCGTTTGTGCATGTCCTAAATCTGATAGAAGTATTATGGCTAGTGCATATTTAAATTCTATTGGAATTGAAGCAAAATATCTTGCAGATGGTATGCTTGATGTAATGGAAAAACTTAAAGGTGGAATGGCTAAGTCAATTGATTTGGATAATAGATGAAAATAGTATTTTTAGATAGAAAAACATTAGGTGATGATATTTGTCTAAGTGAGTTTAGTAAGTCTGGAGAAGTATTTTATTATGACTCTACAAAAGAATATGAAACTTTAGACAGAGTAAAAGATGCAGATATTATTATTACAAATAAAGTAGTGATTAATAAAGATATTATGGATAATAGTAATATTAAATTAATATGTGTAGCTGCTACTGGTATGAATAATATTGATTTAGAATACGCAAGTCAAAAAGACATAATAGTGAAAAATGTAGCTGGATACTCAACAGCTAGTGTTGCTCAGTTAACTTTATCATTTGCATTACAATTTATAAATCAAATATCTTATTATGATAATTATGTAAAAAATAAAGGATGGGAAAATAGTGATATTTTTACCCATTTAGATAAGCCATTTTATGATTTAGAAAATAAAACTTGGGGAATAATTGGATTAGGCTCTATTGGAGAGCAGGTGGCAAATATAGCTTCTGCTTTGGGATGTAAGGTACAATACTATTCAACAAGTGGAAAAAATGTAAATGATATATATTCACAAGTAGATTTAGAAACTTTATTATCTACATCGGATGTAATATCAATTCATTCTCCTTTAAATGAACAAACATTAAATTTAATTAATCAATCAAATTTATCACAGATTAAAGATAAAGCAATACTATTGAATTTAGGCCGTGGTGGGATTGTAAATGAACAAGATATATCAGAAGAATTAGATAAAAGAGAAATCTATTTTGCTACAGATGTTGTATCAAAAGAACCAATTGAAAAAAACTCACCACTATTAAAAATAAATAATAAAAATAGAATATTGTTTACTCCTCATATTGCTTGGGCTTCAAAAGAGGCACGAGTTAGATTAGTAGATGGTATTATAAATAATATAAAAAACTATATTAATGGATAGGAATATATGAACAACAGTCAAGTATTAGATGTTTTAGTTATAGGAAGTGGAGGAGCTGGATTGACAGCTGCTCTTAGTGCAAAAGAACATGGTGCAAATGTAACAGTTTTATCAAAAACATTTCCAACTCATTCTCAAACAGCTCAAGCTCAAGGTGGAATAAATAGAGCAGTTGATGCTAATGATATTGCTAGTCATGTTGATGACACTTTAAAATCATCACATGGTCTTGGATGTAAAGAAACAATATCTTTGATGTGTAATTTAGCTCCTTATACTATTAATTGGCTTGATGAGATAGGAGTTCCATTTTCTAGAACTAAAGAAGGTAAAATAAAACAAAGACCATTAGGTGGTGCTTCAAGTCCTAGAGCATGTTATAGTAGTGATTATACAGGATTAAAAATACTTCATACTCTCTATGATACTTGTATTAAAAATGAGATCACCTTTATCAATGAGCATATGCTTTTAAGTTTTATTATTGAAGATGAAACTATTAAAGGGATTACAGCTTTAAATATAAATACAAGTGAAGTTGTAGAAATTTTAGCCAAAACTGTAATTATGGCAACAGGAGGATATGGTTCAATATATAGTGGACATACGACAAATTCATATGCTTCTACAGGAGATGGTATAGCTGTTGCATTAAAATATGGAGTTGAAGTATCAAATCTTGAATTTGTACAGTTTCATCCAACTTCTATGTTGGGTAATTCTATACTTATTAGTGAATCTGCAAGAGGTGAAGGTGGTTACTTAGTTGATCAATATGGCAACCGTTTTGTTGATGAATTAAAACCAAGAGATGTTGTAGCAAGAGAAATTTATAAGAAAATAGTTTATGGGGATACCGTATATTTAGATTTAAGACATTTAGGTTTAGAAAAAATTATGGAAACTATGCCTCAAGAAAGAGATTTAGCAATGAAGTTTGCGGATATTAAACTTGAAGATGAATTACTTCCAATTACTCCTGCTGCTCACTATAGCATGGGTGGAATAAAAACTGATATTAATTGTCAAACAAATATTAAAAATCTTTTTGCAGTTGGGGAATGTGCTGATGCAAGTATTCATGGTGCGAATAGATTAGGTGGAAATTCTCTTTTAGAAATTGTTACTTTTGGAAAAATAGCTGGGAAAAATGCAGCTAGTATAAATGATAACTATGAATATAAAAGTATAAATGATATACAAGTAAGTGATACTCAAAGAATTGATAATATTTTCAATATGGAAGTAAATGAAAACCTATATACTATAAAATCTAATTTAGCCAAGATGATGTTTAAGGATGTAGGATTATTTAGAAATAATGATGGCTTAATTGATGCTCTAGAAGAACATATTCATCTATTAAATCAATATGACAATACAGGTATTGAAGATAAAAGTAAAATTTACAATAAAGCATTAGTAGAGTTTATAGAGTTACAAAATACTTTAGAAATTTCAAAAGTGATAATTACAAATGCATTAAATAGATCACAATCTTGTGGCGCGCACTTTAGGAGTGATGATGAATCTTAAAATTATAGATAAAGAGTATTCTTTAGAAGATAAAGTGGATACTATCTTATCTGCACTTATAAACATAAAAGCAACGCAAAATCAAGAGCTTACATTTAGGTCTGGTTGTAAAAGTGGTGTTTGTGGATCTTGTGCTGTTGTTGTAAATGGAGTTGAAAAATTAGCTTGTACAACAATGTGTAAAAATGAAGATGATATTCAGCCATTAAAAAATACAAAAGTTATTAGAGATTTAGTTGTAGATATGAGTTATGAAGAAAAATTTCTAAATAATGCTACAGGGTATTTATCAAATCATCAAGAAGTTACAATATTACCAGAAGATGAAAAGATTATTGATATTCAAAGTAATTGTATTTTATGTCATAGTTGTTTTTCTTCATGTCCTGTATATGAAGTTAATCCAGATTTTTTAGGACCATTTGCCCTAACTAGAGCATTTAGATATATCAATGATAAAAAAGAAAGTGATGTAAAAGAACATATAGATAGTATTCAGACAAATGGTGTTTGGGATTGTACTTTATGTGGGAACTGTAGTATGGTATGTCCTGCACATATTGATATTAAAAATGACATTATGAAACTTCGAAATACATCAGCCCAGCATGGTCATATGGATCCAGCTTTCTCTAGTGGAGGAATGGATTTTGGTGGTGGTTTTGATACTGGGGGAACACCTGATTTTGGATTTAATCCAAACTTTTAGGGGATAAACTTTGATAAAATCAATTATAAAATTTGGATTAGAAAAACCAATATTAAATTATCTTCTTCTATTTTTTATATTTATTTTAGCAGTATTCTCATATTTTAAAATACCAAAAGAGATTTTTCCTCCATCATCACTTGATGCAATTAGTATTACAGGTAGCTATGCAGGATCTAGTAGTGATATTCTTGATAAGTTAGCCGTTAAAGAAATAGAAGATGAACTAAAAAGTTTAAGTGAAATAGATACCATATCTACAGTAGTAAAAACTGGATTCTTTAATATAAAAGTAGATTTAAAAAGTGGCTATGAGATAAATGACATTGTAGATGATGTTAAAGATATCATTTCAAAAACAAAAACAAATTTTCCTACAGATATGGATGAACCAATTGTAAAAGAGGTAGTAAATTCATTTCCTCTTATTACAGTAGCTATTTTTGGTGATAAAACAAAAGAAGAATTACTTCAAATTGCTAAGGTATTAAAGTCTAGAATAAATACCCTTGGAGATTTGAGTGATGTGACTATTTGGGGAGATAGTGATAAAGAACTCATTATCACATTTAATGATGAAAAAATAGAAGCTTATAATTTAGATAGAACACAAGTAATAAATACATTATCTCAAATTAGTTCAATCTTTCCAGCAGGAATTATAAAAGACAAGGGAACACATTATTATTTAAGTAGCCAAAATGGTGAAAAAGATCTATATAAATTAAATAATATGATATTAAAGTTTTCAGACAAAATAATGTATTTAAAAGATATTGCTACAATTGAATACAAGCTTGGGGATACTGCAAATATATCACATTTTAATGGTTCTACTGATATGTCAATTGGTATTAATAAAGGTAAAAATGGGGATAGTATATCTTTAGTAAAGCAGATAAAAGAAATATTAAAAGAGGAACAAGAAAACTTTACAGATGTAAAGTTTGATACATATACGGATACTTCGGTTTGGATTAAAAATAGACTTAATACTGTTGTTTCAAATATATTATTTGGAGTATTTTTATTATCTTTAGCACTATTTTTATTTATAAATGTACGAATTGCCTTTGTTGTTGCTGTTGGAATTCCTACTAGTTTTATGATAGGGTTAGTAAGTGCCCAACAACTTGGATATAGTTTAAATATGCTTTCTCTTCTTGGTGCTTTATTGGCACTTGGTATGTTAGTAGATGAAGCCATTGTTGTTGGTGAAAATATATATAGACATTTAGAGATGGGTAAAGATAAAATGACTGCGGCATTAGATGGTGCAGTTGAGATGTATCCAGCAGTTTTAACTGCAACTGCCACTACAATATTTGCATTTTTACCAATACTTCTTATGACAGGAGAAGTTGGGGTATTTATGAAGATACTACCAATTATGATTTCTGTATTACTTTTAAGTTCTTTAGTTGAAGCATTTTTCTTTTTACCACTTCATGCAAAACACTCATTTAAATTAAATAAAAAAGACAATAAAAGTGAATCTATTTGGGAATGGAATAAAAAATTATATAAAAGTATTTTAACTTTTGTTTTAAAGTGGAAATATATTGCTCTTGTTGGTTTAGTTTCATTTATTATCGTCAGTACTTTTACAATGGCTCAAATATTAAAGTTTGAATTTATGCCAGAATTTGACACAACACAAGTTTATGTGACAGGATCTGTTGGTGTTGGACATGATATAGAAGAAACAGAGCAAGAGGTAAAAAAACTTGAACAAAAACTTTTAAATAATTTTAAACTTGGAAATGAAATAGATTCAATTAGCTCAGTAATTGGTATGAAATTAGACGGAAAGCAATTACCACAAAATGAAGAATTTTATTTTCATATATTTATAAACCTACAAGAGAGAGCTGCTTTAAACTTCTTTGATAAATATATAAATCCATATCTAAGTCCAAAATATGATAATACAGATATGACAAGAATACAAAGTGCAAAAGATATAGCCTCACAAATAAGAGATGTGTTAAAAGATGATATATTAAGTAAAAACTATGATGAGTTAAATGTTTATGTTCCTGGAGCGGGAATAGTAAAGTATGATATAGAATTAGCATTAAGTTCAGATGATGAACAAAAGCTTTTAGCCTCAATAAAATTATTAAAAAATAATCTTGCTAAGATAGATGGAGTTACAAATATTACAGATGATAGATTAGTTGGTAATTTAGATCTTAAATTTTCTGTAAATAGTTATGGTCAAAGTTTAGGATTTACAGAACAGTACATTATTAATACTTTAAAACCATTTTATTTTAAAGGAGCATTTTCAAAGATGTACGATGATAGTGGTTTAGTAGATATTGTATTTGTATCTAAAAATAAAGATGTTCAAAAATCATTAGAAATATTTCAAATAACTATTCCCAATAGAGAAGCAAAAGTATCATTAGTAGATATTGTAAGCTTTAATACTAAATCTTCACTATCTCAAATATTTAAAGAAAATGGGGTAGCCATTACAAGTGTAACAGCAAGTCTAAATGATATAACTAGTGAAGAAGTTTATAGTAAACTTGAAGTGACTTTGGAAGAATTAAAAAAATCTGTAAATCTTGAAGTTAAAGGTGAACAGCAAGAAAATGAAAAAGTTAAAAAAGAGATGGGACAAGCTTTTGTAATAGCTCTAATTTTAATTTTTATATCTTTAGTTTGGATGTTTGATTCAATGGTAAAATCACTTATAATATTAAGTACAATTCCTTTATCAATTTTAGGTGTTTTAATTGGTCATTTTGTTATGGGACTTAATTTAACTATGCCTGGACTTATTGGACTAGTAGGACTTGCTGGTGTAATAGTAAATGATGGTATTATTATGATGGATTTTATTAAAAAAGCAAAAAACATTGAAGAGTTAAAAGAGTTAGCATTATTAAGACTAAGACCAATTTTATTAACATCATTGACAACTATTCTAGGATTAAGTACATTAATATTCTTTGCATCTGGACAATCTTTAATTCTTCAACCAATGGCAGTATCATTAGGATTTGGAATACTCTGGGCAACTGTTTTAAATTTATATTATGTACCAATGGTATATAGAATTCTATATCTAAGAGGAAAAGAGCATGAATAATATTGAGGATATTTTAATTATCAATACTGGTGGTACTTTTAATAAAGTATATGATGAGATTAGTGGAGAATTAAGAATTCCAAATTCATCTAAAAATCTCAAAAAGATAATTAAAAAAGCTTTTAAATCAATCATAAAAGTAAAAGGAATAATTTATAAAGATTCATTAGAATTTAATAGAGATGATAGAAAATTACTTCTTAATACAATTGAAAATTCAAAGTACAAAAAAATAATTGTTATTCATGGTACAGATACAATGGATGTAAGTGCTAAATATATATCTAAAAGACTTAAAGATAAACAGATCATATTTACAGGTGCTATGCTGCCTGTATCTATTGATGAAACTGAGGGCATTTCTAATCTTAGTATAGCCGTAGGATTTTTAAATGCTAAAAGTAAAAAGGGTGTATATATTTCTATGCATGGACTAGTTAAAAAGTATAATAAAATAAAAAAGAATAAACAACTAGGAATATTTAAATAAAGGCTAGAAATAAGCCGAAACTAGATAAAATTTATCTATGAATTTAGAAAAAACAATAGAACTACTAAAGAAACATGATTTACTTAAAATCATTGACGAACCACTTGATATAAATCTTGAAATACCTCACATAGCATATGTAGAAGTAAAGCAAGAAGATAGTCGTGCAATATTATTCACAAATCCAATAGATAAAGAAAATGACAAAACTTTTGATACACCTGTCTTAATGAATGTCTTTTGTTCTGCTAAAGCTGTTGAACTTTTAATTGGAGATGCAAATAAAATTGCTGGTGAAATTGAAGAACTTTTAAAGATGAAACCACCAAAGGGTTTATCTGGAAAACTAGAGATGTTCGGAAAGCTTTTTGGACTTAAAAACGTACCACCTAAAAAATTAAAATATAAAGGTGAATGTCAGCAGGTTATAAAACTTGGTGACGATGCAAAGTTAAGTGATTTACCTGTATTGACTACTTGGGAACAAGATGCTGGACCATTTATTACAATGGGACAAGTTTATACAGAATCTCTTGATGGAAAAATGCAAAATGTTGGAATGTATAGACTTCAAGTATACAACGATGGTCAACTTGGAATGCATTGGCAAATTCATAAAGATTCAAATCATTTCTTTCATGAGTATAAAAAAGCTGGCAAAAAAATGCCAGTCTCTATTGGTATTGGTGGAGATCCTATGTACATATGGTGTGGTCAAGCACCACTTCCTATTGGAGTATTTGAATTACTTCTTTATGGATTTGTAAAAAAAGATAATGCAAGACTAGTAAAATCAATTACAAATGATATCTATGTGCCACATGATGTGGATTATGTAATAGAAGGTTTTGTAGATCCAGATATTATTAAAATAGAGGGGCCATTTGGTGACCATACTGGATATTATACTTTAGAAGAAGAATACCCAATGATGGATGTAACTTGTATTACAAGTAAAAAAGATCCAATCTTTGCAGCTACTGTTGTAGGAAAGCCACCACTAGAAGATAAGTATATGGGATATGCGACAGAGCGAATATTCTTACCATTACTTAAAACTACAGCACCAGATTTAATTGATTATTATATGCCAGAAAATGGAGTATTCCATAATCTTATTTTAGCAAAAATAAATGTATCATATCCAGGGCATGCACAACAAATGATGCATGCATTTTGGGGTGTAGGACAAATGAGTTTTGTTAAGCATGCTATTTTTGTAGGTGCAGATGCTCCTGAACTAGATGATGATGAAGCAATTACAAAATGGATACTAAATAGACTTGATGTTGAAGAGTTATTAATTACAAAAGGTGTAGTAGATGCACTAGATCATTCAAGTCCTAGATTTGCACTTGGTGGAAAAATGGGATTAGATTGTACTGGCGATGAGGTAAACGAACTTGGTATTAAAATAAAAGAAGATGAAAAACTTCTAAAAAAGATCAAAAAAATTGATTCAAATGTAGTAGACCTAAAGCAATATTATCTAGATACTAAAAATCCTATTTGTATAGTAACTGTGAATAAAGAAAGATCACAAAAAGAATTATTTAAAGAGTTACAAACATTATTTAAAAATATTAAAATTCTTGTAATAGTTGATGAAAAAAATAATGATTTAGATAACTTATATATGCTTTTATGGAGAGTTGTAAATAATATTGATTCTAATAGAGATATATTTATTGAGGGTCATACTATAGGTATAGATGCTACAAATAAAAATAAATTAGATAACTTTCAAAGAAGATGGCCAGATGATGTAATTTGTACAGAGTCAGTGATTGAAGATTTAAGAAAAAGAGGTATTTTAGATATCTCAGATCAATTTATTAAACAGTTTGGTTTGATATAATACAAAAATAAAATAATAAGGATTTACTTTGGCTGGTGTAAAATTTGAAGCAGTATTAAAAAATAATGGAATAGGTGGTTGGTGTATCGACCTTACTGATACTTTAGAGCCTGTAACTGTAAGATGTGAAAACCTAGAAGCTTTCTCGGAAAAAGTATCTGAAATGGGTGCTGAATATGGAAATGACATTGAGGTAGTTTGGAGTGCAGCAGAAGACTCAAATCCTGTACATATGCAAGAACTTAGAGTTGAAATGATGACATATCAAGAAAAATATAAAGATGAGATTGATAAAGAATTAACGGCAAGAGAAGATAACTCAACTCCTGAATCTGGTCTTGAAGGTTTTAATCCAAATAACTAAGAGATAAAATTAATACTTTTTATCTCTCATTGAGTGATGTTTTTTATTTTCACTCTTTTCATCTCTTGATTTTCTAGATCTAGATCTTTTTGGTCTATCATCTTTAAAATCATGAGGATTTCTAGAGTTTCTTGATCTTCTAGAATTACTTCTATCATCTTTTGAGTATTTATTATTAGAATTTCTTCTTCTATTATGACTATCATCTCTTTTTAATGCTTTATTATTTTTGAGTGATTTCTCAATATATAAATTCACTTTAGTTCTTAAATCTCTAGCTTTCATCTCATCTGTAAATATATCAGGAAGTTTGTAACTAAGCCATAAATATAGACTAATTTTTTTTACTTCATCTTCTGCTTTTAATAATTCTAGCTGAGTTGTTGCAGGTTTATTAATATTAATTGATAGTTTATATGTAATCTCTTTTCTAGCAGATATAGATGAAAGATAAAATTTAAAACCACTTAGAATAAGTGGTGACCTTGTATTAATAGGTGCTTGAGATAATATATATTTTTGTTCTAGTGTTAGGTACTGATGATGACTTTCTACAATTTTTGAAGTTTCAATCATACTACTTATATTAGTTGCTCTAAATGGTCCAGAAAAATACATATTTTTTGCATAGAAATCTAGAATCTTATTTAAACTATGCGTTTTTAATAGTTGAGATAATTGATCTAATTGTGTATTGCTAGCTTTTACTTTAAAAGGTGGTTTTATAGTTTTTATACTTTGATTATATATTTCATGAATATTTTTTAATATTGATGGCTTAATAGCTCCAATATGTCCAGCTTCATGAAAACCATATCTACCCGCCCGTCCAGCTATTTGGACAATTTCTGTAGTTTTTAAAAACCTAGTCTCTATACCATCAAATTTTGTATCTGTGGTAAATAAAATTGTTTTAATTGGTAAGTTTAATCCCATAGCAATCGCATCTGTTGCTACTAAAATATCTGTTTCCCCTTCTCTAAATCTTCTAGCTTCTTCTCGTCTTACTTCTGGACTAAGGTTACCATATAATATGGATACCTTATGAAATTTTTGAAGTTTAGATTTATACATTAATACATCTTTTCTAGAGAAAGCTATTAATGCTGTACCTTTTTGTATCTCTTTAAGTGGAGTTGCTTGAGATAATAGATCAAGAGGAGTTTTTCTTTGAAACTTTTTAACAGTTAGTTCTTCATCTAAATACGAAGCTATCTTTTTAATAGAATCAAGAGCATTAACACTACCTGTCATTATGACTTTTTTAGCTGGTGCTCCAAGAATAGCATTTACCCAAGCCCAACCTCTATCTTCATCAGCTAACATTTGAACTTCATCTATTACACAGACATCAGTATCCATATTAAAGTCTAACATTTCAATTGTACTGCATAGGTGTGCAGCATCTTCATCAAATATTTGTTCTTCCCCTGTAACTAAGGAAGCTTCAATTCCATAAGATTGTAAATTCTCATAATTTTCAAGAGCTAAAAGACGAAGTGGTGCTAAATATACACCTGTATTAGCTTTTTTTAATTCGTTCATTGCTTGATATGTTTTTCCACTATTTGTGGGACCTACAAAAAAGTATAATTCTCTTTTCATACTTCTTGCTAGTGGATATAGTGATTTTAGATCACAATTTAAAAAACTATTTAATTGTGACTTTAGGGATTCATTTTGCATTTGGTATAATAGCACAATAATTAACAATATAGGATTAGCATGGAATGTAAATATTTTCAACCAACACTAGATCATGAACGATGTGGTAGTTGTAATTTAGGTGGTATGAGTTACGATGAACAACTAGAATATAAAATAAGTAAAGAACAATCAAGATTTGAGAATTTTTATACAAAACCACTTGAAGTAATTAAGAGTGCTGATGGTGCTTTTAGAAATCGTGCAGAATTTAGAATATTTCATAAGATGGGAAAAATATCTTATGCAATGAATGATATTAATAGAAAATTATTATCAATTGATAGTTGTAGTATAGTTAGTGATCATATTGCATCATTAATGGATAAACTTTTAGTTGATTTGCAAAACAACGATCAATTAAATAGAAAGTTATTCATGATTGAATTTTTAGGAAGTACAAGTGGAGATATGCTTGTTACATTAATATATCATAGAAAACTAGATGAGTCTTGGGAGTCTGAAGCTAGAATATTACAAGATAGACTAAATATCAAAATTATAGGACGAAGTAGAAAACAAAAAGTTATCCTTGATATTGATACAATTGATGAAAAATTAACTATAAATAATACAGAGTTTCAATTTAAATATCAAGAGGGTGGATTTACTCAACCAAATCAAAAAGTAAATGAAAAAATGATTGAATGGGTACTTAACAATATAGAAGGCAAAGATGATCTATGTGAATTATATTGCGGTGGTGGGAATTTTACAATCCCTTTATCAAAAGTTTTCAATAATGTATTGGCGACAGAAATTTCTAAAACATCAATAAGATCAGCAAAGGTAAACTGCACATTAAATGATGTTGATAATATTAAATTTATTAGAATGTCTAGTGAAGAGTTTGTTGAAGCTAGAACTGGTGTGAGAGAATATAGAAGATTAAAGCAAGAAGATGTAAATCTTGATAGTTATAATTTTTCAACTATATTTATGGATCCACCAAGAGCTGGACTAGATGATACAACTAGAGAATTATCAAAACAATTTGAACAGATTATTTATATATCTTGTAATCCAGAAACATTACATAGGGATTTAGAAGAGTTGACAAAAACTCATGAAATTAAAAATTTTGCATTATTTGATCAGTTTGCATTTTCTAAGCATATAGAATCTGGTGTAGTATTAATTAAAAAGGCTTAAATTTATTAAGCTTTTTTATTATCTTTAAACCACTCTTGGCATAATATTTTATAGATATGTTTATATGCAGTAAGTTTATCTTGCTGTATTTGTATATTTTGATCATATGCTAATAGAAATATATTCTCTTCTTCTTTATTTAGATTAAATTCTATTATAATGGAAGCAAAATCAAAATATCTATCCATAACACCAGCATATTCCCAATCAATTAATTTAACTTTATTTTTTATAAATAAAATATTCTGAGAGTTTAAATCACTATGACAAAGAACATATTCGTTTGGATATTTAGATATTGTTTCAAAAGCATTTTTAATTTGATTTGTATTTGATTTTATATCAAGCTTTATGGGATGAGAGCCTATTTTAATATTATGTAGACTTTGTAATGCTTTAGCTAATAAGGTTAAATCATTAGTTTCTAAATTATTTTTATGTACACCTTCTATAAATTCAAATAACATGAAAGAATTATCTTTCTCAAATAATAAAGGCTCTGGAGATATATTTATTTTAAAAGCTAATTTAGAGACTTTGTATTCAAAGTCTCTGTTAATATCATTTTTTAATAGTTTACGTAAAATATATTTTTCATTCTCGCAAGTAATTAGATAGTTGTCGTTGCAATATCCTTGATTTTCAAAAAGATTAATTGATTTAATAACTGTATCTTTAAAGAAATTATGTTTTTTAATTAATTCTATCATTGTTCTTCTAGTATATTATTTTTCATGATATATATATGATCTGCAATTCTTTTGCAATCTTCAATTTCATGTGTAACCATAATAAGATGTAAATTATTTTCTAAAACTATTTGGCGAACTAAATCTAACATATCAAAGCGTGTTTTTTCATCTAGTCCACTAAAAGGTTCATCAAGTAATAGTATAGGTTCTTTTCTTATAAGTACTCTAGCTAATGCAACACGTTGTTGTTGTCCACCTGAAAGCTCCAAGGCTAATTTATCTTTATATGATTCTAAATTTACTTTTTTTAGAATAGAGTTAATTTGTATATTTTTTTTTATATTGTCTTTGTGCTTACTTATTCCAAGTAATATATTTTTTTCTACGTTTAGATGTTCAAAGAGGTTGTTATTTTGAAATAATATACTTATAGGACGTTGTTCTATAGGTAAAGGGTTGATTTCCTTATCATTGAAAATAATACTTCCTGAATCAGGTTCTAAAAATCCTGATATTAAATCAAGTAATGTAGATTTTCCACTGCCACTTTCTCCTAGAATAGCAACAATTTCTTTAGGTTTAACTTTTAAATTATAAGTATAAATAGTTTCTGTATTTTTATATTTGTATTGTAAATTAGTTATTTTTAACAATTTTATTCCTAAATAGCTTTGGTAATAAGATAAAGACAGTAAGTACTAAAATTAATAATATAAGTGCTACTCCAGCTGCATCTGTTGATCGATAAGATCCCATAAGTTGATATAAATACCATGGTAATGTTGTAAACTCATCTGACCCAAATAAAGATATGATACCTAAATCCCCTAGAGAAAAACAAAATGACAATGCAAAAACATAACCTAACGATGGTTTAATGTATGGATATTCCACATAAGTCCAACGCTGTAATGTGGTTAACCCTAAAGAAAAAGATAACTTATCATATCTTTTTGCTGTTTTTTGCATTAAAGGATTTATGATAGCTATTGCAAAGGGTAAAGACATTAGAATGTTAGCTGTAATTAATGCTGAAATTGTCCAAATAAATTCAGAACCAGCATAAGTTTGAGACATTATAAAAAATCCTAAGCCCATAACCAAAGATGGTACTGCTAAATATATATTAGAAAAAAATAAGAAAATTAAATTTAAAAACTTAGAAATATATTTATTTGATAAACGTGTTCTTATCGTAAAATTTCGCATTGTAGCACTTAATATAATGGCTATTATTCCTGTAATTATACTTGAAATTGTAGCTATAAATATAGAAGTATACAATGATTTTATAAATAGAGTGTCTTTTAATATTTGTAAAAAATTTGAACCTATTCCATCAATTATAATAACAATTAAAGGTAGAATGAAAAAAAAGCTAAATACTATAATTATAAACCATTGAATAAGCTGTACTGTTTTAGAGTCTTTCCAAAAAATAATATTAGAACTAGCTTTAAGGTTTGATACTACAATTTGGAAACTAGATGAGATAATGACAAGTATTGCAGATATAGTAATCTGAATAAATGCTAATTTTATGGCTAATGTAATATCAAAGTCAAGCTTTACTGCTTCATATATTGCAACTTCCAAAGTATTATAAGATGGTGAGCCACCTAAGAGTAAAACTACTGCAAATGAAGTAAAACATAGAAGAAAAATAGTTGAACCAATACTCATTAATGTTGATTTGATAGCAGGATATTCCACATAATAAAACCTTTTAAAAATTGAGAAGTTTAAGCTTTTGGACAATTTATATTTTTCTTTTGGAATAGATTCAAAACTTTGAAGTAAAGATCTAGCAGCAAAAGAAGCATTAAGATATACATGAGCTATCAATATTCCACTTAATCCATATAGATATGACCCAAAAGAAATATCAAAAAGAAATAAATTAATTTGGTTAAAATATCCATTTCGTCCAAATATTCCTATTATTCCAAATACTACTACAATTGTTGGCAATACAATAGATGAAGAAAATAATGTTATTAATACTTTTCTTCCTTTAAATTGTGATTGATGAGCTAAACTCCAAGCAAGCAATAATCCAACTAATAAAGAAAGAGTGGTAGATAAAAAAGCTTGATATATTGTAAATTTTAATAGTTGATACATTCTACTATCAAATTGTATTGTAAAGTCAGCATTTTGAGCGTTATATAAAGTAATAAATAAAATTAAGATAAATAAAAATAAACTTATTATTATAAGGCTTCCTGATAATATTGAGTTTTTAAATCTTAATATATCTTTTACCATAGTTATTTTTGTATGGCATTAAGCCATTCATTTATTATATCTTTTCTATTTTGTTGTACTATTTTTCCATTTGTTAGTATCATATGTGATGGTTTATATAAGTTTTTAAATGGATTTTTAAGTTCATTACTTATATTTGTAACAGGATATACCCAATTTGATGTTGGTATAATATCTGCAAATGTTTTGGTATGCATAAAAGATAAAAATTTTTTAGCTAATACTTTTTGTTTTGATGATTTTAATATTGCAGCCACTTCTATTTGTCCATAATGCCCATTTTTAAATGAACTAGCTTTTATATTTGTTAGATTTTCTTCAATTATATGATATGCTGGTGATGTTGTATAGCTTAAAACCATATCTGCTTCACCTTTTAAAAATAATCCATATGATTCAGACCATCCTTTTGTAATAGTTAGTATATATGGAGATAATTGTTTCCAATAGTTTGATGCATTTTCACCATATATAGATTTAATCCATAACAATAGTCCTAGTCCAGCAGTAGAAGATCTAGGATCTTGTATAACAATCTTAAAGTTTTTTGGCATATTAATTAAATCTTCAAAAGAATGGGGTATGTTCTTAAGATTATTTTCATTGTATACGAATGCAAAATAACTATAATCAAAAGGTACAAAAATATTATCTTCATATTTTATTGGTAAATTTAGATTTGTAATATTTAATGTATGTTCGATAAATAAATTTGTATCTTTAGCAACTTCGGCAATACTAGTATCAAGTCCTAATAATATATCTGCTTTTGTTTTTTTACCCTCTAGTTGTATTTTACGTAAAGCACCAATAGAGCTAGATATTCCTATAAATTTTAAAGTACAATTATTATCTTTTTCGAAAGCTTGTTTTATTTTAGGTGCAGGACCCCATGGAGATGTAAATGAATCATAAGTATATATAGTTAATGTAGGTTTGATTTCATTGGCAATTAAAAAAATACTAAGTATTGTAATTAAAAATAAAATCCTCATATATTATATTTCGTTTAGATTTGAATTTTTAATTTTATACCATTTAAAGTATCCATAAAATGCTAAAATTATATATAGTATAAATAAAATTATAGTGACATAATATCCTGATTTCCAATATAATATAACAGCTGCACTATCAATAACTATCCAATATAACCAATTTTCAAGTATTTTATGTGCTAACATCCATGTTGTAATTACAGAAAATACCATTACAAATGCATCTAAATAAGGTAATTGTGTTTGTGTATTTTTAGTCATAAAATATCCAATTATTATTGTAATAATTGTTCCAATTATAATTACTTTAGAGTGAAAAGATAAAGAGGTAGAATGAATTATAATATTATCGTTTTCTTCTTCATGTTTACGCCACATGAAATAACCATAAAATGCCATAATCATATAATAGAAATTTAATATTGCTGAAGAAAGAAGTTGTCCTTCCCAAAAAATAATAGTATAAATCAGTGTACCAAAGAAGGCAAAGAACCACGCCCATAGTGATTCTTTTGCTGCTAAAATAATATACGCAATACCAAATAATACTGCAATTATTTCCCATTTGGACATTAGAGAGAAAGAATTAAGTATTGTCTCTAAATCAAAATTCATTTTATAAAATACCTTTTCTGTTGTTACCTATAAATTTCATAACAAATATTGAATGTGGTATTTCTGTAAAAACAGAAAATACTTCCTTTTCAAGTAATTTCATTATAATATGATAATTACCATGTATTTGCGTACTTAATTCATTACGTACTACATCTATAGAGTCCTCTTTTTCAAGAGAATCTATAAAGGCTAATATTGGTTTTTCATATCCTTCTTGTAAAGGATATAGACTAATATCTACGGAAATTTCCATTAGAAATCATATCCTAAAGTAAATCCAAATGTTCTTGGATTTCCTTGTTGAGTATAAAGTTCTGTTACCCAATCATTGGCTGGATTATTTCCAAAGGTACCAAATCCTCTAGTTTGATATTTTTCATTTGTAAGGTTTTTACCCCATAATGTAACAGTTAATGCATCTTCAATATATGTTATACTTGAATTTAATAATTTATATGAATTTGCTTTTTCATTATGCCTATTTGAGAAATAGAATGAACCTTTACCTTCAATATCAGTTTTTAAATTCCAATTTTTTGTAATCATATAATTTATTTCAGTTTTATATTGATAGCTTGGTGATTGTGCTGGTGTACGTCCACTTACATCTAATGAACTAGGGTTAGCATCAATGTATTCATCAAATTTAGATCTTAATAAACCAATACTTGTATAGAGGCTAATATCATCATTAATAAAATAGTCAATTTGTGTTTCTAGCCCATAGTTGTGAGCTTTTGCTGCATTGTTGTAATATTCATCAAATGTTGTATTACTACTTAAAGGGTTAGTTACAAATGAGCTTTTAACTTGTTGATCTATTCTTTTTCCATAAAAAAGATTTAAACGAGTTATTAATGTATTTTCAAAATAGCTTTTATTTGTACCTAAATCAATATTCCAAAGAGTTTCTGTATTAAATGTTCTTTCACTATTTGGTATTGCATTTGTTGCATTAACTCCACCTGGTTTATAACCTTTAGAAAGTGAAATATAGTACATGTTTGTTTTACTTATTTTATGGTTAATACCTATTTTCCCACCAACTAATGTTTCTTGTGTGTGTGTATTGAAATTTGAAGAATCTTTAAAATTAGAATCTATTTCTTCTACTCTTAATCCAGAGATTATTGTAGTATTGTCTGAGATATGAGTATCAATTTGACCGTAAATTGCTTTATTATTAGTTTTGTATTTACTAGTATATTGTGCATTCCAACTATGGTTCCGTATTAAATTATCTTCATAATTCTTATAATATGCTCCAATTGTCCAGTCTGATAGATCATTAAATATACGAGCATCTTGATTTGAAAGTAAACGTAAATCAATATCTGTTTGTTTATTATTTCTTAAAAACTCATCTGTTCCAGTCCAAGCAGAAGGATCAAAAGTAGGATAAGACCAATCTTCATCATACATATATTGTGTATTACTTTTTGAAGTACTAATTGTAGAAATAAGTTTTGTTTTTGTAAAATCATAAGTAGATTTTATGGATAATGCATCTGTTTTTTGAGTGTCCTTACCTGGTTCATCAGATATTGTAGTTCTAGAATTATCAAAGTTAAAAGCATCATATCCATTTTTTATATTAGCATGTAGAATATTAAAGTCTATTGTGTGATTATCCTTAACTAACCAACTTAATTTTGTTTTAGTTGTTAATTCATTGATATTATTAGTGTCATCTCTATTTAAATAACTATTTGTGATAAATCCATCACTAGTATTTTTATAAATTGAGAATCTACCTAAAAGTTTATTTTCAATTAGTGTACCACCTACTGCTGCACCAATTGCTTTTGTATTGTAGTTTCCAATAGTTGTTTCAATGTGACCTTCAGTATGTTTTGTAGGTTTATTACTCTCTACTACAACAACTCCAGCTAGTGCATTTGCGCCAAATACAGTACCTTGAGGTCCTCTTAATATTTCCACTTGCTGAACATCAAACATTCCTAATCCTAATGTAGCATGTGAAAAATCTATACCATCTTGTATAATTGCCACAGAAGGATTCATTGGTGTTTCAAACTGACTTCTTTCGCCTATTCCTCTAATTTGAATATACTTTGCTTTAGAAGCTCCTGATGAAAAGTTTACATTGGGAACACTCGATATTGTTTCTATAAACGATTGTGATGCTTTATCTGAAATTTCATCATCACTTAATACTGTAATTGCATTAGATGTTTCTGATAATGATTTTTCTCTGAAATCAGAACTTACTACAATTGGATCCAAAGTAATTTCTTCTTGAGAAATATCTAGAGCAAATAGTGAACAAGATGCAATTAACGATAGTGTGATTATTTTTTTTGTCATTTTTTTCCTTAAAATAAATTATTAAGGAGAGAAGTAGTTTAATAAAATAAACTTGATATATAATTATATAAAATCTCTTCCTTACGCTGGGTTAAACCAGGTCAAGTTCAACGGGTTAGTGAAATGCAATCTCAGCCTATATTAGGCTCCCCGAGAGGTTGAATTAGAATAGTAGTGCAATGTATATTAAATTAAAATTAACTATAAATAATACAGAGTTTCAATTTAATATCAAGAAGGGTGGATTTACTCAACCAAATCAAAAACTCATAAAATTAAAAATTTTGCATTATATGATCAGTTTGCATTTTCTAAGCATATAGAATCTGGTATAGTATTAATTAAAAAGGCTTAAAAAATGGGCTCTTTTCTATTAGTTTTTTTTTCTATATAGTTAAAATATAGAGAAGATGAGTCTTTTAATTTAGAAAAAAGAAATTTTTTAGAATTTTCAACACTTTTAATTAAAGTGTTTCCTAATGCTAAATTAGTTGCAATTGCTGATGATAGTAAACAACCAGTTCCATGAGTATGAGTTGTTATAATTTTTTTTGAAGTAAAACTTTTTTTTGTTAAATCATTTAAAACTAAATAATCTGTAGCTATATTTAAATATGGACTATGACCACCTTTAATTAGTACATTATTTGCACCTAAATTTAAAAGAGCATTTGCCATTTCATCTATCTCATTATCTTTTCCAAGATAGCTTTTGCCTATAAGTTTATTTGTCTCAGGTATATTTGGAGTAATGAGATCAACTAATGGGAAAAGCTCTTCTATTAAAGTATTTATTGCTTTGGGATCTAATAAATCTTTTCCACTAGAGCTTACTAAAACAGTATCTAAGACAATATTTTTTAATCTATATTTTTTAATTACTTTGATAACAATATTTAATATATCACTATTTCCTAACATACCTATTTTAACAGCATCAATTTTAATATCACTTAATATACTTTCAAGTTGTTTCTCAAAAAAATAAGCTGGTGTTACTAAAACTTCTTTTACCCCTGTTGAATTTTGAGCTGTTAATGCTGTTGTTGTGTTAAATGCATATCCACCTAATGCATGAATAGTTTTACTGTCTATTTCAATGCCAGCTCCTCCATAATTATCAGAGCCAGCGATTGTAAGAACAGTTGGTATTGTTGTCTTAGGCATAAATATAAGATTTATTGTTTATAGCTTGCATTAAATGCTTTAACTAGTGCTTCTGTTTTTGATATAGATACTTCATTCTCATCTAAAACTCCAGTGATCATTGCTACACCATTAACACAATTAGTTTCAACTACTTCTTTTATATTATGTAGTTTAATTCCTGCAATAGCAACAATAGGATAATCTACAGTTTCTGACCATTGTTTTAGTCTGGAAATACCAACAGGTTCATAAACCATCTCTTTTGTTTGTGTTTCAAATACAGGCCCAATTGCAACATAAGAAGGTTCAATATCAAGTGCAATTTTTATCTCATCTGTTGTATGTGTACTTATACCTAATCTTATATTTGCATCATGAATAGCTTGAATATTAGCTTCTAAAATATCTTCTTGACCCAAATGAATTCCATATGCATTATGTTTTATTGCAAGGAGCCAGAAATCATTTATAAAAAGTCTAGCATTATATTCTTTTGAAATTTTAATTGCTTCAATAATTTCATTTTCAAGCTCTACCCCTGTTAAGTCTTTTACTCTTAGTTGTGTTGTAGTTACGCCTGATTCATATAAAGGTTTAAGCTTATCAGTTCTATCCACTACTGGATAAAGACCAATAGGTGTTGTTCCACAGTCTAAAAATTTCATTATAATCCTTATTTAAATTGATGCCAAAATGGAGTACCAATAGTTGGAGTTGAAGGTGAAGCAAATTCTCTTTGTTGCATTGTTCCGGCTTCATACCCTAACCTTCCTGCATCTATAGCTAGTCTAAAAGAATCAGCCATTTTAACAGGGTCTTGAGCTAAAGCAATAGCAGAATTTAATAATACTCCATCATATCCTAGTTCCATAGCTTGAGTTGCATGTGATGGTTTTCCTATCCCTGCATCTACTATTAGCTGAAGGTCAGGGAATTGTGTTCTTATTGCTTTTAGATTATCAGGATTCATAAGTCCTTTTCCAGAACCAATAGGTGATCCCCAAGGCATAATAATTTTACATCCTACATCAGCTAGTCTTTTTGCTACAACTAAATCATCTGTCGTATATGGGAATACTTCAAATCCTTCTTTAATTAAAAATTCTGCAGCTTTTACTGTTTCAAAAGGGTCAGGTTGTAAATTGTATTGATCCCCAATAACTTCAAGCTTAATCCAATTTGTATTAAAAACTTCTCTTGCCATTTGTGCAGTGGCAATTGCCTCTTTAGCACTATGAGAACCAGCAGTATTTGGTAATACTTCAATACCAAGGGACTTTATAATATTCCAAAAGTCTCCACTTGTGTCATCCCCTGCAGCTTGACGACGAAGTGCAACTGTTACTATTTGTGAGCCAGATATTTTAATTGCATCTTCCATATTTGCAGGAGATGGATATAATGCAGAACCTATTAACATTCTTGAATTAAGAGTTTTTCCTCCTATTTCCCATGTGTCACTATTCATATTATCCCCCTTGTACTGGTGCTAGTATATCTATAGTATCACCATTTTGTATTATTGTTTCTCCATATTTTTCTATAGATACAAAAGTTGTATTTATTGCCACAGCAAAAGATTCTGTTTTATAATCTAAAATATTTATCATTTGTTTGATGTTTAAATTATCTTCAAGTTCTGTTATTTTGCCATTTATACTAACTTTTATCATTATAAATTCCTTCATTTAAAGCTTTTTCTACAACTGCTGGAGCTAATAAATAACCATGTCTATAAAGTCCATTAATTCTAGTTAATCCTTCTTCATTTTCAATACGAGGTAAATTGTCTTTAAATGCAGGTCTACAATTTGTCTCTGTATTAACAATTCGTGCTTCACCAAAGTTTGTATGCATAGCAAATACCGCTGACATTAATTCTAAAGTAGATCGTACAGATACTGGAGAATTGTCTTCACTCTCTATTTGAGTTGCCCCTACAATATATCTTTTAGTTCCAGGTAATTGAGATATTTTACAATCTTTACAGTGTTCTAACTCTATATCTTCACAACCATTTTCACGTGGTACTATATATATTTTGTATCTAGGATGTAATAATCTTGTTGGTCTAGATATATTTATATCTTTTGTTTCAAGCCAAAATACTTCACCTCTTACTCCTCTAAGATCTTCAAAATGCTCTTTTGCCCCTAATCCACGAGAATCAAATACCCAATCAAAATCTTCACTACTATCATTAATATATACTTTTTTAGGTTCTATTTTTGTAACTTCTGTATGCTCTCTCCAAGTAACTTTACTACAACTATTAAAATGTGTTGTTGAGAAAGATAAAAATCTTTGAGAATCAACTTGACCTTCATTTTTTATATAATATGCTTTTGAATGATGACCTAACTCTGGTTCTAAAGAAGCTAATTCTTGTGAATTGATTAAGTCTATATCTTTTGCTTCATCTACTTTGTTTCTTAGTGTAGTTATAAAGTGCTCAAGTTCAGACATATCCTGTGGATGAGCAGTTATAATTGTACCTTTTTGTTGTAATCCATCATATACCCCAGCTTCTTTTAGGAGTTTCCCCCAAAGTTGCTGAGAACGTTTTCCAAGATCAAATATTACTGATTCTGCAGTTTCTAGCTCAGCAAAAGGAGCAAGCATACCAGCAGCCGTAAATCCAGCTGATGTTACCCCTTCTTTACTATCCTTATCAAATAATGTTAGAGTATGCCCCTCTCTTAATAAGTTAAGTGCTAAAACTCTACCTACTAGACCTGTTCCAACTATGGCTATATTCATATTCTCTCCTGATTGTATTTATTTTTTAATTTTAGTAGCTTCAACATATACTTCGCTACCCATTTCTTGGAATGTAGCAGACATTTCATCCATACCATGTTGTTTTGCAGTATCAACATCGGTACCTAGTGAATCAGCATAATCTCTTACTTCAGCAGATATTTTCATAGAACAGAATTTTGGTCCACACATTGAACAAAAGTGTGCAACTTTTGCAGATTCCATTGGCATAGTTTCATCATGATATTCTCTAGCTCTGTCTGGATCTAAACCAATATTAAATTGATCAACCCATCTAAATTCAAATCTTGCTAAAGACATTGCGTCATCTCTAGCTCTAGCACCTGGATGTCCTTTTGCAATATCACCAGCATGTGCAGCAATTTTATATGTAATTAATCCTTCTTTAACATCATCTCTATTTGGTAATCCTAAATGTTCTTTTGGAGTAACATAACATAACATAGCACAACCATACCATGCAATCATTGCCGCCCCAATTCCAGATGTAAAGTGGTCATATCCAGGAGCAATATCTGTAGTTAGGGGTCCAAGTGTATAGAATGGAGCTTCATGACACCACTCTAATTGTTTTTCCATATTTTCTTTAATCATATGCATTGGAACATGACCTGGACCTTCAATAAGAGTTTGTACATCGTGCTTCCATGCTATTTTAGTAAGATTACCTAATTCTTTTAATTCAGCAAATTGTGCTTCATCATTAGCATCTGCACCAGATCCTGGTCTTAGTCCATCACCTAATGAGAATGTAACATCATAAGTCTTCATAATTTCACAAATTTCTTCAAAATGAGTATTTAAGAAATTTTCTTTATGGTGGTGGATCATCCACTTAGCCATAATTGCTCCACCTCTAGAAACAATACCTGTAACTCTTTTTGCAGTCATTGGTACATGGTGTAATAATAATCCAGCATGAATAGTAAAGTAATCTACACCCTGTTCTGCTTGTTCAATTAATGTATCTCTAAATACTTCCCAAGTTAAATCTTCAGCAATACCATTAACTTTTTCAAGTGCTTGATAAATAGGAACTGTACCAATAGGAACTGGTGAATTTCTTAAAATCCAATCTCTAGTAGTATGAATATTTTTACCAGTAGATAAATCCATTACAGTATCTCCACCCCATCTAATAGACCATACCATTTTTTCAACTTCTTCACCAATAGATGAAGTTGTAGCAGAATTTCCAATATTTGCATTTACTTTAGTTAAAAAATTTCTACCAATAATCATTGGTTCAACTTCAGGGTGATTGATATTACATGGAATAACAGCTCTACCTTCTGCAACTTCTTTTCTTACAAACTCAGGAGTAATAACTTCAGGTAAATTAGCCCCAAAGCTATTACCTTTTAATCTAGCTTCTCTTTCTTCATCTTGTAGATATTCTTCTGTCATTGCTAGGTTTTGGTTTTCTCTTAATGCAATAAATTCCATCTCCGGAGTAATAATACCTTGTCTTGCATAGTACAACTGAGAAACATTTTTACCTGATTTTGCTCTTAAGGGAGTTCTTACAAGTCCTGTTGCTCCTGCTGTTACAAAATCAAGTTGTTCATCTGTTGAATAACCATTATCTTTAGGTGCCATAATTCGACCTTCGTATTCTTCTACATCAGCTCTTGAAGAGATCCATTCTTTACGAATAGATGGGATACCTTGGCTAACATCAATATCAATACTTGGATCAGTATATGGCCCAGATGTATCATATACTACTAGTTTTGTATCATTTGATAGTGCAATTTCTCTTGCTGGAACTCTAATATCCTTGTGAATATTTCCTTCTACATATATTTTAGTAGATGCTGGTAGTGGGTCTCTTGTAAGAAGTTCATTTGAAGTTGTTACGATTTCTTTTTGTTTATCTGTCATGTGTCATTTTCCTTAAAATAAATTATTAAGGAGAGAAGTAGTTTAATAAAATAAACTTGATATATAATTATATAAAATCTCTTCCTTACGCTGGGTTTAACCAGGTCAAGTTCAACGGGTTAGCAAAATGCAATCTCAGCCTATATTAGGCTCCCCGAGAGGTTGAATTAGAATATTAGTACAATGTATATTAAATTAATATTAACTATAATTTTTAGATATTTTTTATAACTGTTACGAAAAGTATCAGTATAAGATTGTCTTAAGATATATTTTAATATTATTCGTTACTTTTTTACACAGTAAGGATATTAATGCAAGATTGTACGCTAGTAGTACTAGGGGCTGGAAGTTCATCAAGATTTGAGCATAAAGCTAAAAAACAATGGCTAAGAATAGAAGATATACCATTATGGTTACTTACAACTAATAGATTAAAGAAATATGCAGATTTTAAAAAGATTATAGTTGTAGGACATAAAGACGAAATAAACTATATGAAAAATTATAGTAATCAACTTGAATTTGTTGAGGGTGGAGATTCTAGACAAGAATCAATGTCAAATGCTTTAAATGTAGTGGATTCTAAATTTGTAATGGTTACTGATGTAGCTAGATGCTGTGTTCCTCAAGATGTAATTAACGAATTATTTGAAAATAAAGATAATGCAGATTGTATTGTACCTGTACTAAGTGTAAGTGATACAGTTGTATATCAAGATGAAACAATAAATAGAGATGATGTTAAATTAATTCAAACACCTCAATTATCAAATACAGATGTTTTAAAAGAAGCATTAAAAACATCTACAGAGTTTACGGATGATAGTAGTGCAATAAAGATTTCAGGTGGAACAGTATTTTATACCAAAGGATCTATAAAGAGTTCAAAGCTTACATTTGGTGATGAATTAAATAATTTGGATTGTTTAGATAAACCATCTAATGATTGTTTTAATGGTACAGGCTACGATATTCATCCTTTTGAAGATGGAAAACAAATGGTTCTAGGTGGTGTTAAAATTGACTCACCTTTTGGATTTAAAGCTCATAGTGATGGTGATGTATTAATACATAGCGTAATAGATGCAATTTTAGGATCAATAGGTGCTGGAGATATTGGAGAATTCTTTCCAGATACAGACCAAAAATATAAAAATGCAGATTCAACAAAAATGTTAGAAAGTATTGTGAAGTTTACTACAAATGTTGGTTATGAATTAATTAATGTAGATATTACAATTATTGCACAAGTACCAAAAATTAATCCATATAAAGATCAAATTAAAACTGTGATGGCTAATCTTTTAGGATTACCAAAGTATAAAGTAAATATTAAAGCAACTACAGCGGAGAAGCTTGGATTTATAGGTCGTTGTGAAGGTGTTGCCGTTCAAAGTAGTGCAACTACAAAATTTTATAATTGGAAAGAAAATAAATGAAAATATTAATTGCAAACGAAGAGAATTATTTTGCACAAAAATTATCTATAAGATTAGAAGATGAAAAGTACAGTTGTGATATTGTATCAGACTTAGATGATTGTTCTGGATTCTATGATATTATTTTATTGTCTACTGATGGTTCTTCTTCTGAATCTATCAAATTTATTAAAAAGAATAATCACACACTTATAATTTTATTAGCACCATTTATGACTAATGAAACAGTAACTTCACAACTAGAAGTTGGTGCTACAGATTATGTTATTAAACCATTTTCAGTTGATGAAATAATAAGAAAAATAAAACATTATGAAGATTTTAGACTATTAAGAGAGCAAAATATACTATTAAGAGAACAAAATGAATTTTTATTTAGAAAAGTTAAAAGTTCAAATATAAAATATGAATTTCCTTTAATATTAAATGGAGAGAATACAATAGCAGCAGATAAAATAGCATTTGATATATCAAAAAAAGAAAATAAAGAACTTGAAACTATTCTTTTAACCTCAAATAAAGAGTTTATATATGATAAGACAAAATATACTAAAAAATTACTATATTTTTGTGGATTAAATAATTTAGATGATAATAATACAGAAAAGTTTTTTGAATTAATGAAAGATAAGGATGTCATCATATATCAAGATAATTGTCTTGAGCATGAAGGTTTTAAATCTATTAAAATTAAAGATAAGAAAAAGATATTAGAAGAACAAGATATTATGAGTATTAATGATTATGTAAAATATATTGTAACTAACTTTCAAGATAAATTTCCAGATACAAAATTAAGTGAAAAATTAGGTATTAGTCGTAAATCCTTATGGGAAAAGAGAAAAAAACTTGGTGTGGAGAAAAAGAAATAATGAGAAAAGCATTTTTAACTGTGGGGTATAGTGGACTTAGTCCATTTGCTCCTGGAACAGTAGGTAGTTTTGTATCTTTAATATTAGCAGTAATATTACTTCAATTTACAGCTCCATCTACAATTTTTTTACTTTCAATATTAATTACAGTAATTGCTGTAAAGCAAATTAATATCTATGAAGAAGAAGTTGGGATTCATGACGGCAGTGAAATAGTTATTGATGAATTAGCAGGTATGTGGTTAGCACTTACAATAAGTGGAGCTACATCTGAAAACTGGATTATATTAGCGGTATTAAGTTTTATATATTTTAGAATATTTGATATTTGGAAACCATCAATTATTGGAAAAATTGATCAAAAGGTAAAAGGTGGATGGGGAGTTATGGGTGATGATGTAGTTGCAGGAATCGTAGCTGGATTGTGTGCTAGTTTAACTAATCATTGGATATTTATTTAATAACACACGAAGTAGCTTTCTGTACTAATTGTTTAGATAAAACTACATTCTCATTTATAAAATCATTTACATGGAGTTCTTTTAAGTCATTAGCTTGAACTTCATGTGTTATCTTAACAATAATATGAATTTCATCATTTAAAGCTTTTATAGATTCACAAATTAATCTTACTTGTTCATCATTTTCAATCGCAATTATTACAGATTGAGCATTTTTGATATATACTGATTCTAATAAATTTTTAGCATATGCATTACCAAAAAATACAACATCTCCATTTTTTATACCAACTTCAGCATGATGTTGATCATGTTCAATTGCAACATATAGAATATTTTTTTGTTTTAATTCTTTTACTATATTTTGACCAAGTAGTGAATATCCACATACAACCACATGATCATGTAATGCTGTAGATAAAATTGGATTAGGTATTTTCTCTGATGAGGTTGGTAAGAAAAAGTTTGTAAAAGATCTTACATGTCTAATAGCCAAAGATGTAAAAATTAGAGATGCTATTATGACACTTACTAAAATTTGATAGATATTATTTTCAATAAGAGAATTTTGTTGAGCTAGTGCAAATACGGCAAATGAAAATTCACCTACTTGGGCTAATGTTAAAGCAACTTTTGTAGCTCTTTTTGTGAATGTAAATATTCTTAAAATTATAAAAATTAAAATAGCTTTAAATAATAAAATACTTGAAGTTAATAATAATATTACTATATAGTGTTCCTGAATTATGGCAATATTTATTTGTAATCCAACTGTAATAAAAAATAATCCTAAAAGAAGATCTCTAAATGGTATTAAATCAGCTTCAATCTTATATTTATATTTTGTCTCTGCAATTAACATACCTGCTAAAAATGCACCAAGTGAATATGAAAAGCCAAAAACATGAGCAAATAATGATGCAGATAGAACAATAAGCAATATAGATGATATAAACATTTCATCACTTTTTGTATTAACTACATACGAAAAAAATCTAGTTAAAATAACTTTTCCTATAATAAATATAGTAATAAATACAAAAATAGCAGAATATATAGTTTGAATAAGAAGATCTTCTATTGCAATATTTTCATTAGTAAAAAGTGTAATCATTAATAAAATAGGGATTACGGCTAAATCTTGGAATATAAGTATTCCAGTAGCATTTCTTCCATAAGGCCTATGGATATCATTATTTTCATTTAAAGTTTTTAAAACTATAGCTGTTGATGATAGTGACAGGGCAGTACCTATAATAAGTGATGACTTTAGATCTATACTAAAAAAATAATAAGATAGATATGCAAAAAATGCTGATGTAATAATTACTTGGAGTGATCCATATACAAATACTTCTTTTTTCATCGATTTTAGATGTTGTAAAGAGAATTCTAATCCAATTGTAAACATTAAAAATACTATACCAAATTCAGCTATATGTGCTAATTGTATATGATTTATATGTGCAAAGTCAAGTATTAATGATAAAATAAAACCAGTAAATATATATCCTAGTACAGAAGAAATATGAAGATATTTAAAAAATAAATTTACAATAAGCGAAATTGCTAAGGTAGCAACAATAAGAGGTAATACATCCATTGTAAATAAAGACGGTATAGTTTAGAAAAATCTAAACTATATCACAACCTTTTTCACCAGCTTCAATATGACCGATTACATATCCATCAGTGTTAGCTAATACTGCATCAACGTTTGCAGGATTTACTACAAAAATCATCCCTACACCCATATTGAATGCTCTAAACATTTCAGATTCTTCTACATGTTGACCCATTAATTCAAAAATAGGAAGTACTTGTACTTGATCTCTTTTTACAATAGCTCTTAAATTGTCAGGTAAAACTCTTGGTAAGTTTTCAACAATACCACCACCAGTAATATGTGCTAATGCATTAATATTGTCTTTATTTGCTTTAAACTCTTTTACGTAAATTCTAGTTGGTTCTAATAAAGTATCAATTAATGTTCTTCCATTAAAATCATCTTCAAATTTCATACCTAATTTGTCTAGAAGTAGTTTTCTAACAAGAGAGAACCCATTTGAATGAACACCAGAACTTGGAAGTGCAATTAAAGTATCTCCAGCTTGTACTTGAGATACTCTATCCATTTCAGATTTTTCTGCAATTCCTACACAAAAACCTGCTAAATCAAAATCACCATCTTTATACATTCCTGGCATTTCGGCAGTTTCTCCACCAATTAAGGCACATTCACTTCTAATACAACCTTCAGCAATACCTTTAACAACAGCACTTGCTTCTTCAACTTCAAGTTTTGCAGTTGCATAATAATCTAAGAAAAATAATGGCTCTCCAAAGTTACAGATTAAATCATTTGAACACATTGCAACTAAGTCAATTCCAACAGTATCAAATTTTTGTGAATCTATAGCTAGTTTTAATTTTGTACCAACACCATCAGTACCTGCTAGTATTACTGGCTCTTTATATCCAGTTGGTAATTCAAATGCACCAGCAAATGAACCAATACCACCAAGTACTCCTGGTATCATTGTTGATTTTACATATGGTTTAATATTTTCTACGAAACTGTTACCAGCATCAATATCAACACCAGCATCTTTATATGAAATAGTGCTCATTATTTTCCTTTATTTAGTTGAACATTTTTTTGAAATAATACAGATTGGACAAAAGTCTAAAAGACCAGCCATTAAAGGAAGAAGACCTAAATACCACCATGACCAGCTAAGAGATCCATCTCCCAATAAAAATCCTATAGTAATTGCAATTAATCCTATAATAATTCTAAATTTTTGACAGAATGATCTTATCTTATCATATGTATTCATTATAATATTCCTTTAGTTTACTCAAGTCATTTGAGTTTTAATAATTGTCTGCTATTATACCTTAAATAAGTTAAAATGCTTTAAAGTATTTAAGGGGTATATGAAATTGCAAAGATATAATTTTAAAAATGCAATTGTTCTAACTGGTGGTATTGCTACTGGTAAAAGTACGGTAGGATTATTTTTTATTTCACATGGTTTTGATATTATTGATGCAGATAAAATTGCTCACAAAATATTAGATCAAAATTCAAATAATATTGCAATATTATTTGGAAATCAATATGTGGAAGATGCTAAAGTTTTAAGAAAAAAACTTGGTACATTAATATTCAATAATTTTGAAGAGAAAAAAAAGCTAGAAAGTTTTATTCACCCTTTAATTGAAGAAGAAATTATTAGACAGGCAAAAGTATTTGAAGCTCAAAATAAAGTGTATTTTATAGATATACCATTATTTTTTGAGAAAAGAAATTATAATATTAAAAAATCTATAGTTGTTTATACTACAAAAGAAATACAAACTCAAAGATTAATGGATCGTGACAAGTGTAATGAAACTATAGCATTGTCTAAAATTAATAATCAAATGAACATTGAAGATAAAAGAAAGCTAGCAACATATATAATTGATAATACAAAAGATTTAAAAAATTTAGAATATGAAGTTAAAAGAATAACAAAGGAATTAGTATAGAAAATTATAGCGTATATGATGCAAGTGGTAATACATTTGTAATATTTCATACAAATAAAAGAGATGATTATAGTAAGTTAGCCATAGAGTTATGTGAAAAAGAAAACGTAGATGGCTTAATTGTTGTTGTTCCACATTTTGTATTTGATTTTGAATGGTTATTTTATAATAACGATGGATCAACAGCAGCAATGTGTGGTAATGGTACAAGAGCTGTTGCTCACTATGCATATAATAAACAAATTGCTGGAAAATTTATGAAATTTTTAACAGGTGCAGGAGATATATCTTGTACTGTAGATGAGAATATTGTAGAGACTCAAATGACACCTCCTAAGGAATTGAAATCTTCATTTGAACAGTATGGTTTAAAATGGTGGTTGGTTGATACTGGAGTTCCACATCTTGTAACATTAGTAGATAATATAGATAAATTTGATAAAGATGTGTGCTCAAAGATGAGATATGAGCACAATGCAAATGTAAATTTTGTAGCATTAAAAGATAAAGATCAATTATATGTACGAACATATGAACGTGGTGTAGAAGATGAAACACAAGCATGTGGTACTGGAATGGTTGCATCGTTTTTAAGAGCAAATCATTTAAATTTAGTTGGAAATGAAGCTAAAGTATATCCTACAAGTTTAGAGGAATTGACTATTAGCCAAAAAAATGATACAGTATATTTTAAAGGGAAAGTAAAAAAAATAAAGGATGTATAAAATATGATTAAAAAAACTATTATGATAATCTTCTTAAGCTCAGTAACATTGCACGCTACAGGATTACCAAATAGTTATTATCAAATAAAGGATATAAAAAAACAAAAACAAGAGTTTTTTGATATTCTTTCTCCTATGATTGAAAAAGAGACTAAAAAAGTTTTAAGAGATAGAGCCTTTGTAAAAAATTATTTTAATTCTGGTTTATTTGGATTTAGACATGATGGTCTTGGTATGATAAAATTAATGGAAATAAAAAAACATTATAGAATCAAAGATTTATACAATTTTGAAGAATATTTATTAAGAGTTGATACTATTCCTATATCTATAATTTTAGCTCAAGCTGCACTTGAAAGTGGATGGGGTAAAAGTAGATTTGTAAAGAAAGCAAATAATATATTTGGACAATGGACATATACCGGAAAGGGATTAATTCCTAAAGGTAGAAAGGAAGGTCAAAATCATAAGATTAAAATTTTTAAATCACTTCAATCAGCAATCAAAGCATATTTAAGAAATATTAATACAGGATGGGCGTACAAGAGCCTACGTAAAACAAGATCTAAATTACGAAAAGATAATGTGAAGATTAATGGATTAGATTTGTATAAAGAATATATATATTATTCTCAAATTCGTGAAGAATACCTTAAAAGATTGAAGAAGATGATACTTCAAAATGATCTTTTAAAATACGATGAATAGTTTTAAACTATAGTCCTGAACTTTCAATTAGTTTAGCTTGATGATCTGCAATTAATGGATCAATAACTTCATTTAGAAGACCATCATTCATAATAGCATCAAGTCTATATAGCGTTAAGTTAATTCTGTGATCTGATATTCTTCCTTGAGGATAGTTATATGTTCTAATTCTAGCACTTCTATCTCCAGAACCAACTTGTTCTTTTCTATCAGCACCTTCTTTTTGCATTCTCTCTTGTTCTTGAAGATCATGAAGTCTAGCTTTTAAAACTTTCATTGCTTTTTCTCTATTTTTATGTTGAGATTTTTGATCTTGATTTGTTACAACAAGTCCAGTTGGTAAGTGAGTTATTCTAATAGCACTATCTGTCGTATTTACAGATTGTCCACCACATCCAGAAGCTCTCATTGTATCTATCTTAAGATCTTCAGCTTTGATTTCAATTTCAATATCATCAACTTCAGGAATAATTGCAACAGTAATAGCAGAAGTATGAACTCTACCTTGAGTTTCAGTAGCAGGAACTCTTTGAACTCTATGAACACCAGATTCAAATTTCATCTTAGAATAAACAGATTCCCCTTTTACAAGAAATACCATCTCTTTAAATCCACCAGCTTCTGATTCACTTGAGTTCATAATCTCTGTTTTCCAACCTTGGTTTTCTGCAAATTTAATATATGTTCTAAATAAATCTGCTACAAAAAGTCCAGCTTCATCTCCACCTGCACCAGCTCTTAGTTCTATGAAAATATTTTTATCATCATTTGGATCTTTTGGAAGAAGTAATAATTTTATCTCTTCTTCTAGTTCAGGTTTTCTATTTTCTAATTCTTTTAATTCTTCTTTTGCAAGTTCACCAAGTTCTGGATCATCTAGCATAGACTTATTATCATCTATATCCGATATTAAAGTATTATATTCATGTGCAGCATCTACTATTTTTTTAATACTAGATTGTTCTTTTGAGAGTTCAGTCATTTTTTTAATATCTGACATTACTTCTGGAGAAACAATAATATCTGTTAATTCATTATATCTATCGATAAAAGATTGTAGTTGTTGTTGTAACATGAGATGTTCCTAGTATTGGAATTTGGAAGTATTGCCTGTGCTAAAAAGCACAGGTAAAAGAGTATTTATTAAAGTGCGTTTACTTTAGCTTGAAGTCTAGAAACTTTTCTAGCAGCAGTTCCTTTTTTAAGGATACCTTTACTTACACAGTGGTGAATATATTTATTTGCTGATTGCATTGCATCTGCAGCTTTTGCAGTGTCTGCAGCTTCAACAGCTTCTAATACATCTTTAGTAATATTTTTAATTCTTGCTTTGAAGAATCTATTTCTTGCAGTTTTAACGATAGTTTGTTTAGCTCTTTTTGCAGCTGATTTATGGTTTGCCATATTGGTAATCCTCTTTATAATTTTATTTATTATTACAAGTATTTTAACATACTTCTATGTCAAACTTGTTAATTTTGTTCGGAATGGTACTTAAATAGTACTTAAACTAAGCTTTGGTTAAAGTTTATAAATTAAGTACCGATTTGATAAAATTATAACTATATAAAGGATAAATATGCAAAAACTATTTGGTACAGATGGTGTAAGAGGACAAGCAGGAACATTTCTTAATGCAATTACAGCTTTAAAGTTGGCGCAAGCTGTAGGAATATATTTTAAAGAAAATAGTAAAAGGAATAGAGGTCGAATATTACTTGGTAAAGATACTAGACGAAGTGGATATATGATTGAAAATGCACTTGTATCAGGTCTTACATCTGTTGGTTATGATGTAATACAAATAGGTCCTATGCCAACACCTGCTATTGCATATCTTACAGAATCAATGAGATGTGATGCTGGAATTATGCTTAGTGCTTCACATAATTCATATGAAGATAATGGTGTGAAGTTTTTTGATTGTAGTGGTAATAAATTAAATACAGATATTGAAAAAGATATTGAAAATATTTTCTATAATGATAATTTATTAGACTCATCTCAAGTAACACATCAAAATATTGGTAAAGCAAAAAGAATTGATGATGTTATTGGTAGATATATTGTATCTATTAAGAGTTCTTTCCCTGTAGGCCAAAGTTTATCTGGACTTAGAATAGTATTAGATTGTGCAAATGGAGCAGCATATAAAGTTGGTCCTACAATATTTGATGAACTAGGTGCTGATTTAATTGTATTAAATGATGCTCCTGATGGATTTAATATTAATAATGAATGTGGTGCACTATATCCACAAAAACTTGGACAACAAGTTAAAAAATTAAGAGCAGATATAGGTATTGCTCTTGATGGAGATGCTGATAGATTAGTAATAGTTGATGAAAATGGTGAAACTATTGATGGTGATAAGTTAATAGGAGCATTAGCTGTTTATTTAAATAGCCAAGGAAAGCTACCGTCTAGCTCATGTGTAGCTACAGTTATGAGTAATGTAGCACTTGAAAACTATTTAGAAGAAAATGGTATAGAATTATTTAGATCAAATGTTGGCGATAAATATGTTTTACAAATAATGAAAGAGAAAAATATTAAATTTGGTGGTGAGCAAAGTGGACATATTATATTTTCAGATGTTGCAAAGACAGGAGATGGATTAGCTTCAGCATTACAAGTTTTAGCAATGATTATGCAAAGTGGTAAAAAAGCTAGTGAAGTATTAAATCCATTTGAATTATCTCCACAAATATTAAAAAATTTACTTGTTGAAGAAAAAAAACCATTAGATGAGATTGAAGGATTGGAAGATCTTTTAAATAAATTTAGAGCAGCTGGGTTAAGAGATTTAATTAGATACTCTGGTACTGAGAAAAAAATTAGATTATTACTTGAAGGTGATAATAAAACAGATGTAGAAAAATCTATGGATGAATTAGTAGAGTTTATTAAACAAAGACTATGTTAAAAAAGCTTTTCCTTGTACTTATCATATTTATAATAGCTGTAAGTATTGATCAGTATATTAAATTCATATTTGTAAATGGATATGTATGGCATAGTGAATGTATATCTCTTGTATTAGCTTATAACAAGGGTGTTGCATTTTCAATGTTTGCCTTTTTGGATTCATATTTAAAATATATTCAAATTATGCTAATACTTGTAGGAATGATATATCTATATAAAAATAAAGATATATTTACTGAATACTATATCCCTATTGCATTATTATTTAGTGGTGGAATTAGTAATGTTTTTGATAGATTTATTCATGTAGGTGTAGTAGATTATGTATATTGGCACTGTAAATTTGATTTTGCTATTTTTAATTTAGCTGATGTATTGATTGATTTAGCAGTTGTTATAATAATCTATAAGGTATACAAGAGCGATAAAAAGGGTAGTTTAGTATAAAATTAGATATTTCTTGATTTTACCCTTGACAAAATAGTAATTACAAAGTATAATTCCACTCAGATTTCAAGTAAGTCTAAATGTCGGAGCGTAGCGCAGCCTGGTAGCGCACCTGGTTTGGGACCAGGGGGTCGGAGGTTCGAACCCTCTCGCTCCGACCATTGTTATTTAAAAACTTTTATATGTTAAAAACGATCTTTTCATGGTAGGTATAGCTCAGTCGGTTAGAGCGTCTGGTTGTGGTTCAGAAGGTCGCCGGTTCGATTCCGGTTACTTACCCCATTTTAAGTTTTTAATGATATAATTCGCAATATGCTTCCTTAGCTCAGCTGGATAGAGCAACGCCCTTCTAAGGCGTAGGTCACACGTTCGAATCGTGTAGGGAGTACCACTTTACTATTAATTAACTACATTCATTTGCGGATGTGGTGAAATTGGTATACACGCCAGACTTAGGATCTGGTGCTTTACGGCGTGGAGGTTCAAGTCCTCTCATCCGCACCATGTAGTTAGTTAATAGTAAATGAAAAAGCCTCTAGAAATAGAGGCTTTTTTTATGCCTGAAAATATGTAAAGAAAAGAATTATATTTAAGAATGATGTAAGTAGTTTGATCTTACACTGTTTGATAATAAACTTAAGGAGTAAACAATGGATATGATAATTGGAGTTATTACAGTTATTGGTGTAGTGGTTTTTTTAGTTGTAGCTACTTTAGCTATTTCAGCAGTTATAAAAGCATAACTATTGGATGCTTTTATATTCTTCTTTTAAAAAGATCGTGTAACTTAAGTTGCTAGAGTGCTTTACATTGACATTGTAGATGACGTTGGTTCACATCTAATCATGATCACTATTTTTAAATTATCTATTAAAATTTAACTAAAGGTTTAACTGGACTTTTCATCCATATTTTATGTCTTTGTAAACTATCAATATATTCTACAATAGAATATACATCATCACTTGATAAATTTAAAGTAGGCATTGATTCCTCTTTATGCCCAAAATCATTAGATACTCTAGCAGGCTTTGTTACATATGCTCTAATTTCTTGTTTTGTTCTTTTAAAGGAAGTTGATTTTATATTTGGACCTACATTATTTTTTGTAAATATATTATGACAACTAGCACAGTTATTTTGGAAAAGTACTTCCCCTCTAGATATATTATCTTGTATTTGTGCAAATAAAGTTGATAAGAATAGACTTATTGATAGTATTATTATTTTCATGTTAAATGTCCTTTATAAAAAGTGTATATTAAATTGTACTCTTACTAACTTAAAATATAAGAATTTTTTCTACTATTTATATTTATCTTCTGTCTTTTTAGTTAAGTATGCTAATAATAAGACAGCAATAATAATTACAGTAAAACTAAGTGATTCATTTTGAATATTTTCCAAAAGATTTCCTTGCTAATTTAATATATGTTTATTTAAAGTCACTGTGTAAAATGTACCTTTAAATATTTCATTATTATTTACATACCCAATTACTTCAACTGTTGATTTGTTTCTATCTTCTGCTGTAATATTTGCTTCAAATATCATAGTTTCACCTATTTTAACAGGAGCTAAGAATTTAGTTTCACTTTTCGCTAATACTACATAGGGATTATTTACAGCTGCCATTGCAGCAAAATCTGCCGCACAAAATGCAAATCCACCATGAACTAAGCCTTCACTATCTGCTGACATAAAATCCTTTGTAGATAATTCTACTTTAGAGTATTTTTCTTTTAATTCTACGACTTTACCATTAATGTCATTATCTAATTTTAGATGAGTATTTAATTCCAAACTAATCCCTTTTATTCAATATATATGTATTGTATATAATTTTATCTTGATGTGATATAATACGACAATTATAGGAGAATTATTTGATTAATTTTAAACATATTTTATTAATGACTATGAGTGCAATATTATTTTCAGGATGTATTGTGGGAGATGTTGTTGCATTGCCTTTTAGAGTTACAGGTGCAGTTGTAAATGTTGTTGCCCCAGATGTTGTAGGTGATACAATTACAGATGCAGGAGATGTATTAGATGCAGCAATTCCTTTCTAGGATATTTCTATTTATTATATTAATAGTATCTGCTAGCTTAGCTAGTAGTGAATTATATTTTTTACCAATTGATGGTAAAAAAGCTCAAACTAAGATATTAAAACTATTTAAAAATAGTAAGCATAGTATTGATATTGCTATGTATAATTTTAAAGATAAAAAATTAAGAAAAGCATTAAAAAAAGCATACAATAAAGATATTGATATTAAATTATATCTAGATAAAGAAAAGTCAAAAAAATCAAAGATAGACTTTATGGAATATAAGACATTTAATCAAAAGCTTCATATTAAAGCCGCAGTATTTGATAAAAAAACTGTTGTATTTGGTAGTGCAAATTGGAAAAAAGAATCATTTAATGATAATTTAGAAGTTATTTATATAAGTGATGATGAAAAGATAGTAAAAAAATTCAATAAAATGTTTAAAAAACTATCAAATTATAAATAGTAAATAAAAAGGATATTATTATATGTTAGAGATTGCAGTATTAGGTTATTGTATATATTTTTTAGTTTCAATATATACATCATTTATGCAAATATCATTTGTAAAAGAGGCAAAAATAAAGCCAGCAGTTATATTAGATTCGTCAAAGTATGGTGAAGCAGGAGATTATGCAGTAGAAACACAAAGAGTGTCTATGGCAAGTACTTTTTATGATTTTGTATTATTCTTTATGTGGATAAGTTTTGGACTGGTTGCTTTAGATAATTTTACATTAGCATATAGTGGTTGGCAAAAAGCTGTTATATTTATTGATTTATTTATTATTATTAATTGGATCCTTGGATTACCTTTTGAATTGTATACAACTTTTAAATTAGATAAAAAATATGGGTTCTCAAATATGACACCGTCATTATATATTAAAGACACTATTAAATCTGGAATTCTATTTTTAATTTTTGGAAGTGCTGTGATTGCTGGATTATCAGAAATTATTAGTAGTTTTGAATCATGGTGGATTTATGGTTTTGTATTAATATTTGCAGTTATTTTAGTGATTAATATGGTTTATCCATTAGTACGAGATAAGATGTTTGATAAGTTTGAAAAGCTAAAAGATAAAGAACTTGAAGCTAAAATTGAAAAACTTCTTGATCAAGTAGGATTTAAATCAAGTGGAGTATTTAGTGTTGATGCTTCAAAAAGAGATAATAGACTAAATGCATATTTTGGAGGATTAGGTTCTACAAAAAGAGTTGTATTATTTGATACTCTAGTACAGAAATTATCTCATAATGAATTATTAGCAGTTTTAGGACATGAATTAGGACATTTTAAAAATGGAGATATTCTGAAAAATATAGGTATTATGGGTGTTGTTATGTTTATATTCTTTGCAATATTTGGAAATCTACCTGAGCAGTTTTTTTTAGAATTACATCTAAATAATGAACCGTATGCAATTATTTTAGTATTTATGATGTTTAGTCCAATATTGTCATTTTTCTTAATGCCATTAATCTCATTGATTAGTAGACATAATGAATATGCTGCAGATGAATTTGGATCAAACTTAAGTAGTAAAAATGATTTAGTGAATGCATTACTAAAATTAGCAAATGAAAATAAATCATTTCCATTATCACATCCAATTTATATCTTTTTCTATTATTCTCATCCACCATTAGTAGAAAGATTAAAAGAGTTAGGCTATAAAGTCTAGCTATTTTCTAGTATTTCGAAAGCTTTTGAAGTAGTTATTATCTTTTGTTCTGTATCTACATTTAAAATATATTGATCTAGATATGGAATCATAAAAACTTGTGGTAAGTTTTGTTTAGTTAGTTCTTCACTTGTAGTTACTTCAAGGTAGTCTGTAATCGGTAATCTTGAGATATCTTTTACTATACCTAATATTTTGTTATCTTCTATAATTGTAGCACCAATTATATCAAACCAAAAATATTGAGTTTTTGATAGGTTACATTTTTCTCTAGTAGCATTTGCATCTGTAAATACTTCTTTATTAATTAGCTTCTTTACAATTTCACAATCATTATAATCTTTAAATTTAACAACACCACGCTTATTATTAAAGTGTTCTATTGTTACTTCTTGATTATTTGATAATGTAAATGTAGCACCAGCTTTAAATTGTTCTGGAAAATCTGTATCTAAATGAAGTTTTAATTCGCCTTGTAGTCCGACTGCTTTACCAATCTTAGCGATGTATATTTTGTTCTGAGTTTTCATTAATCTTTTGCTATTACTTGGATTTTATATGAGATACCATCTTTTGCTTTACAACCATTAATTACAGTTTTAATAGCATTGATCATATTTCCACTTTTTCCAATTAGTTTACCAAGATCCTCTTGATTTGCAGTAATTGTAATCTGAGATATTGAATCATCAAGTGCTTCAATATCTACAGAAATATCGTTAGGGTTAGCCACAATTAAATGTGCATATTCCTTAACAAAGTTAGAAATCATCTAGGATTATTTTCCAGTAATTTTTTTAACTTTGCTACTCATTTGAGCACCAACAGATAACCAGTGGTCTAATCTATCTTCATCAACTTTAAGTACTTTTGGCTCAACTACTGGGTTGTAGTAACCAATTGATTCGATCCAACCTGAATCTCTTCTTTTTCTACTATCTGTAACTACGATTCTGTAAAATGGCTTTTTCTTTCTACCCATTCTTGTAAGTCTGATTGTTGTCATATTTTCTTTCCTTTTGTTTCTTTATTAGCTTAGATGCTAAGTGATAAAAACTACAAATAGTATTTACCACTTAACACTTAAATTTTATATTATCTTCCAAGTCCTGGAGGCATACCTGCTCCAGCACCACCCATTTGAGATAGCATTTGCTGCATCCCTTTACCACCCTTACCAGATAGTTTTTTAGCCATTTTTGCTGCATTTTTAAATTGTTTAAGGATTTTATTTACTTGTACTTCTGATAATCCAGCACCCTTAGCAAGTCTTCTTTTTCTACTAGGATTAATAATAGATGGAGTTTCTCTTTCTTTATGAGTCATAGATGAGATAAGTGCTTTAATTCTTACAATTTCACCTGAGTTTTCTAAATCCATATCTCCAAGCTTTCCAGCCATTTGACTCATACCTGGGATCATTCCCATAATAGATTTCATAGAACCTAATTTTTTCATCATTTCTAATTGATCTAAAAAGTCGTTGAAATTAAATTCACCTTTTTTGATCTTTTTACTTACTTCTTTTGCTTTCTTTTCATCTATAACAGCAGATGTTTTTTCAGCAAGACCTTCAATATCTCCTGCACCCATAAGTCTAGATACAATTCTTTCAGGAATAAATACTTCAAGGTCTGGCATTTTTTCACCAGTTCCTACAAATCTTAATGGTACTTCAACTTGATGTGCTATTGATAATGCTACACCACCTTTAGTATCTCCATCAAATTTTGTAAGTATAACACCATCAATACCAATTTTTTCTTTAAATGATGTTGCAGTTTTTGTTGCATCATGTCCAGTAAGAGAATCTGCTACATAGAATATTTCATTTGGAGTTACAGCTTTTTTAACATCTTCTAATTGAGACATTAATTCATCATCAATAGCAAGACGACCTGCTGTATCTAAAAGTAGTACATCATATTGTTCTGCTTGAGCTTTTTGTTTTGCTCCAAGTGCTATTTTAACTGGATTTGTTTCATTGTCATCAAAATAAACATCCACTTCAATTTGTGCACCAATTTGTTTTAGCTGCTCAACTGCTGCTAATCTTTGTAAATCGCCAGCTGCAATTAATACTTTTTTCTTTTTTTGTTTAAGATAAAGTGCAAGTTTACCAGTTGTTGTTGTTTTACCACTACCTTGTAATCCTGTCATTAGAATTGTTGTTAGTGGAGTTGATGCATATACAAAACCTTGATTACCAGAAGTTGTTAAAATATTTGTAAGTTGAGATTGTAATGATTTTAGGAAATTATCTTGACCAATACCATTTTGTTTTGTTTCTAGTTCAATCGCACCTACTAATTCTTTAGTAGTCTTATGATGAACATCTGATTTTAAGAGAGATTTTCTAAGTTCTGTAGTGGCTTTTTTTAATGAGCTAGCATCGTCTTGGAATCTAATCTTATTTACAATACTTTTAAAGCTGCCAGTTAATACATTAAACATATTCTCTCCCTTATATTTTTAAGTTTGAGATTATATAGAATAATTACTTGATTTAAACTTAATTAAAGTTTTAAAAATAGATAAAGCCCTTAAATAAGAGCTTTATTAATATATGTATCTTAAACTATACTTAAAATACGTAATATTTACTTATGCACCTAATCCAAATTTATTAAAATCTTTTGGTGCTTTAGCTTCAAATGTATATCCAAGAATTTCAGTTTTCTTTGAATGTAATAACATTCTATTAGTATGAGAAGATGTTTTTCCATATTGTGCATCACCGATAATTGGTAATTTAATAGATGCAAGGTGAACTCTGATCTGGTGTGTTCTACCATGTTCAATAATAACTTTAATTTTAGATTTATTACCTTCTATAAACATAGGTATGATTGTAGTCTTTGCAGGCTTCCCTAGCTCTAGATCAATCTTACTTCTAGCAACTTTACCTTTATGAGTAATAATTGGTTGGTCAATTACTTCTTCTTCTGCAACTTTACCTTCAACAATAGCTACGTATTCTTTGTAAACTTTATTTTGTTTAAATTCTTTAATTGCTTTTCTTCTAAACTCTTCATTTTTAGCAAATAGCATCACACCACTTGTTTCTTTATCTAGTCTGTTTAAAAGTATTGCTTGAGGAAATGATTTAGCAACTGATTCTGCAGTTTCAAAAGCTGGTTTATTTACTGCAATAATATCATCATCTTCAAATATAACTTTAGTAATTTGTGGCTCTTGAACTTTAAATATAGTTGCATCAGATATTTCACCACGAGCTATTGTAAGTTTTCTTCCACCTACACTTACTAAACCCCTATCTATTAATTCTTTTGCTTTTGAGTTTGAAATGTTTTCTTGAAATGCTACAAGTTTATATGCTTTTTCTTTAGCCATTTTACTTCCTTTTTATCTCTTTTATTATTGGATCTATAGTTCCTGCTTTTATTAATGAAGCTTTTGGAATATCCTTTATATTTTGCATGATATCTAAAATTTCCTCATTTTTGATAATTCGATAATTTTTAACACATTCAAATAATGCTTTTTGATTAAATATATGCTCTCCACTAATTAAAGCACAATTAAAATATGCAGGTTCAATTGGATTATGTCCACCTATTTTTTCAAATGCCCCACCTAGGATTACAGCATCACTAATTGCAAATATATTTATAAGTTCACCCATAGTATCAATTAAAATAATATCCGTATTTAATGAATCATTTTGTGTATATCTAGAATATGATATATCTTTATCTTTGACATATTCTTTAATTAAACTATCCACAAGATCAAATCTTTCTGGATGGCGTGGTACTATTATTAATCTACCCATCTCCTTGTAGTATCCATTTAAAATTAATTGTTCTTCATTTTTGTGGCTACTTGCTAATGTTGTTATGAATTTATCATCAAGCTTTTGAATTGATTTAGTTATTTTTGGTAGATGTGATAATTTTATATTACCAATTGTTTCTACATTCATCGCTCCAAGCTCTATTAATCTCTTTTTATCAATATCTGTTTGAGCAAAAACTTTATCTATATTTTTAAATATTTTTGAATAAAACCATTGATATTTTTTGTATGAATTATATGATTTATCACTTATTCTTGCATTGATTAAGATTGTTTTTGTATGATTTATTTTTGCATATAAAAACATCATATACCAAAGTTCTGCTTCCATCACAACTAATACTTTTTGTTTATTTATCCAAAATGGTAGAAATAGTTCAAATGGTAAATACCTAGCGTTTGATGTTAATTGCTTTGCTGCTTCAAATCCTGTATTTGTATTTGTTGAAATATTTATAGGTCCTATATTATTATTTTCTAATTCATCTATAATAGGTTTTAGTGATTTTGTTTCTCCCATAGAACAAGAATGAAACCATATTCCATTAGTATCAAATTTGGGATTATTTTTTAGAAAAAATCTTGCAGGAATTGCTTCTTTATACTTTGATTTAGTACTTTTATATATAAGATAAGGTATTGCAATTATATATAAAAATACAGATATTAAATAATATACAATAGAAAAAATCATAGCATATCTTCATTGTCAATTAATTTTTTAGCAAATACTCTGGCTTCTTTTGTTATATCTTCTCCACTAATCATTCTTGAAATTTCATTGATTCTTTCTTCTTTATCTAATAGCTTTATAGTTGAAACATTATCTTTTTTATAGACTAAAAAATGTTGATTTGCTGTTGCACTTAATTGTGGTTGATGTGAGATTGCAAATATTTGATAAGATTTTGATAATTCTTTTAATACTTTTGCTATAGATTCACTTTCTTTACCACTTAAGTTTGCATCAATTTCATCAAGAAATAATATTCCATTTGTATTTATCTCAACTTGACTTCGTGCTGTTAATAAAGCTAATCTTAGTCTATTGAATTCTCCACTACTAATCTCTTTTAGTGAAGTATTGTTTATTAAAAATTCAATATTATCACAACCCGTATGATCAAGTGATTTTTCAGATATTTGAATATCTAGTTTATCAAGATATAATAATTTAAGATAGACGTTAATTGCATCTAATAATTTAGGGATAGAACTTTTTCTAGATATTGATATCTCTTTTGATAATTGATCTATTTCTAAAGAAATTTTTTTGATATTTTTTTCTAATATTGCTTTTTCAAATGTGATATTATCATATTGTTCTAATTCTATTTTTTTAGTTTCTTTATATTTGATTGCATCTTCTAAAGATCCATATTTTTTCTCTAGTTTGGATAATTCTTCTATTCTTGTAAGAACATTTTCTATTTCATCATCGCAAAGATTATCAAATGAATCATTGAATTTTTCTATATGATTATGGACATCATTTATTGCATCATCAAAGAATGAACTATCAACATCAAGTTTAGTTAGTAATTCACTAATAGTATAAATATTATCTAATGTTGGTTTTGCATTTAATAATAATTCTTCAACTTTCTCTTTTCTTGATAGTTTTGATTTAAATTCCTTTAAATCTTCTAGTTCACCTATTTTTGGTGCTAATGATTCTATTTTTTGAATTTCAAACTTTGTAAATTCTATTAATTCATCTAGGTTTTGTTCATCAGTATTTATTTTTTCAAGTTTTTGTTTTAGCTTAGATAACTCTTTAAAATTATTTGAAAAATTATTTTGTAAAGTGATAAAATTTTGATCTTCTTTTTCACATAATTTATCTAAAAAAGATATGATTTTTGAGCTTTTAAAATCACTAGTATCTTTAAGATGTAGATGTTTTGAAAAACTACTTGTAAATTCAATTAAATCTTTTTTAGAAATAGTTTGTGAATTTAAAAGATATCTGGTTTTTGAAGATGTAGTTTGTTTAATTACAAATTCTTCATTTTTTTCTATTGAAAAGTTTTCACTAGTAATATTTGAATTTTCAATAGTAACTTCACTTAATTTAGCTTTACTAATGCCATTTCCAAATAATGATAAAATAGAATTCATCAATATAGATTTACCAGCACCACTAGGTCCACTAAATATAATTAATCCATTTTCAAATTCGCAGTCAAGTTGTTTAAATGACAAATAGTCCTTAAGATAAAATCTGGAGATCATAATTAAGAGTTCTGTCCCCAATGTAATTTTTTATTTAAAACATCAAAGTAGTTACGCTCACATCTATGAATTAATTGAGCTTTTTTAGAAGCATTTTTTATTTTAATAGTATGTTTTTTATTTATATCTATTCGATCTTGTCCATCAATAATAATTACTAAATCTTTACATGTAGCACTACTTAATTCTATTTCGAAATCTTTTGGAAGTACTAAAGGTCTTTGAGTTAAAGAATGTGCTGAAATTGGAGTGACAATAATTGCATCAGTTAGAGGATAAACTACAGGTCCACCACTTGATAAATTATATGCAGTAGATCCTGTAGGTGTAGAGACAATTAATCCATCTCCATGATAACTATTGAATAATTTACCATCAATTTTTGCATCAATTGTAGCCATATCTTCTAGTTTACTTCTTGTAATTACAATATCATTAAAGGAAACATATGTTTTAGAATCAACAGTTAATTCAAGCATCATTCTTGTATCAATTCTATATTCTTTATTTTCCATTTTTTTTAAAAATGAACCAATTTCGTTGGGCATTATATCTGTAAGAAAGCCAAGGTTTCCAAGGTTTATACCAAGTACTGGTTTATTATATTGAAAGCTTCTTCTTGTAACAGATATCAATGTTCCATCTCCACCAATAGATACAAGAAAATCACTTTCTAAACAAAGCTGATCAAAATCTACTCCATTTTTTTGTATTAACATTGCACTATTTTTTTCAACTTGAACATTTATATTTCTAGATTCGAAAGTTTTAATAATATCTAAATATGTATCTTTTAGATCTGGTGAGTCTGGCTTAAATATTAGACCAGCTTGTCTAATTGATTGTAATGGTGGTTGATCATCTGTTAGTTTCATAGTAAGATTATATCCATTTATCTCTTTCTATAACTTAATGCTTCAAGTATATGAGATGTTTGTATTAAATCGACTTCTTCAAGGTCTGCAATAGTTCTAGAAAGCTTTAGGACTTTATTGATGGCCCTAAATGATAGTGTATAATTTGATATAGCCTTATCTAGTATTTCATTTGCATCATTTTGTAAAACACAATATTTTTTTATATCTTTATCGTTTAGTTTTCCATTTAATTCATTTTGTCCACGATTCATTTGTTGTTTAAAAGCTTTTAATACTTTATTGTGTAATTCTGATGAGGATACATCAGCTTTATCCTCTTTGCTTATTTCACTCATAGTTACATAGATATCTATTCTATCTAGGAAGGGATCGGATAATCTATTTTTATACCTTTGTATTTCAATATCACTACATCTACAGTTTTTTGTTTTGGCTAAAAGATTTCCACATGGACAAGGATTCATCGCCGAGGCAAAAAGAAATTTAGTTTCATATTTTACTTTAGTATTTACTCTTGATACTAATATTGTATAATCTTCAAGTGGTTCTCTCATGGCTTCTATTATAGACTTTGAGAAATGTGGTATTTCATCAAAGAATAATAAACCACCATTACTTAAACTAACTTCACCAATTTTTGTACCACCTATAATTGATGCTTTTGTTGAAGAGTGATGTGGTGAAATTAAATTTCTTATTGGTATAAAATTTGGTTCTTTTACTTGTAGTGAATCTAGTTTAGCTTTCTCTAGTATTTCATCTAGACTCATAGGATGCATAATATATTGAAGTCGTTTACATATCATACTCTTACCACATCCAGGACTACCTTCAAAAATAATATTATGATTACCCGCAGCACTAATTAATGCAGCTCTTTTTGCTATATTTTGACCTTTTATATCAGTAAAATCCAATTCAAAGTTTTGTGAAAAATAATAATTTATATTATTTATTGAAAGTGATTCAAAATTAAAGTTGTGATTTTTAATTTTATACTTATCTTTATAATCAAATGAAAAGAATTCAATTGCCTCATTTAAATTTTCTACTGCATATATATTAATATTAGGAATCATAGATATCTTATGAATAGATTCTTTTGGTATTAAAATATTTTTTAATAAACCTTGTTTTGCTAATGATAATATAAGTACAAATATAGATTTAGTATCTTTTAGTGTTCCATCAAGACCTAATTCTCCAAAAACAAAAAAATCTTTGAAGTTGACTTTGGATTCTTGTAAAGCAATAGATAATGCTATAGATAGATCAAATTGTGATCCGGTTTTTGCAATTTCGGATGGTGATAGATTAATTGTAATTTTCTTAGGAGGAAATTTATAATCATTTGAAAGTAGGGCTGATTTTATTCTATCTTTGGATTCTTGTATGGCACTATTTCCAAGACCAACAATAGTAAAAGATGGTAAACCATTTGTAAATGTTGATTCAACATCAACACTAATAGCTTCAAACCCATCAATAGATGCACATTTAAGTTGTTTCATAAAATACTCCTATAGTTTATAGAAGTATTCTAACAGATTTTTTATATTTGGATTGATAATATTGCAGATTGCAATATTTATTGATTTTAAAGACTATAAGTCTCTGTTTCTTTTAGATTCTTTTAGCTTTTTTTTCCAATCTTTTTCAAACTTTTTTCGTTTCATAAAAGATAAGTTATCAATAAATACATGACCACTTAAGTGTTCCATCTCATGTTGCCATGCTACAGCTAAAAATTCATTAGCCTCAGTAGTACATAGTTTTCCATTTCGATTGTAATATTCAACTGTAATATTCATAGCTCTAGTTACATCTTCATGAATATTAGGGATACTAAGACATCCTTCTGTAAATACTATTTCACCATCTTTATGAGTGATTTTTGGATTTATTGCTTCAATTAAATTTTCTTTTAATTGAATCTCTTCTTCTGAATTATCTGGATTTTCTACTGGAATATTAATAACTAATACATTTAACAATGTACCAATTTGAACTGCTGCAAGACCAACTCCACCTGCATAGTCCATAGTTTCATTCATATTGTTAAGAAGAGTATGAAGTTCATTATCAAAATTTATCACATCTTGAGATTTTTTTCTCAAGATAGGATTTGGATATGTAAGTATTTGTTTAATCATAATATATTATTTATGATTTTCTATAACTTTATCAATTAGTCCATAATCACAAGCTTCTTGTGCACTCATGAAATTATCTCTATCAGTATCTTTTTCTAAAGTTTTGATATCTTGTCCAGTTTGCTCTGCAAGTATAGAATTAAGGCTATCTTTCATTCTTTGAATTTCAGCAGCTTGAATTTGAATATCTGTAGCTTGACCTTGTGCCCCACCAAGAGGTTGGTGGATCATAATTCTAGAATTTGGTAAAGAAAATCTTTTCCCTTTAGTCCCACTACTTAATAGGAAAGATCCCATAGATGCAGCTTGACCTACACATATAGTACAAATATCAGGTTTGATATAATTCATAGTATCATAAATACTCATCCCACTCGTAATTACACCACCTGGAGAATTTATATAGAAATAGATATCTTTATCTGGATCTTCTGCTTCTAAAAATAAAAGTTGGGCAACAATAGTAGAGGCTACTTGATCATTAACCTCTCCACTAAGCATAATAATTCTATCTTTTAATAATCTAGAATAAATATCATAGCTTCTCTCACCTCGACCAGTTTGTTCTACTACATATGGGATATAGCTCATGCTACTACTTTCCTGCTTTTTCGTCTAAAAGTTTAATAATAACTTTTTGCTCAATCATAGACATTTTAATTGCTGGTAGGTATCCTGCTTCTTCATATTGTTTGATTACAGCTTGACCATCTTGACCAGTCATCATTGCTTCGTAGTAGATAGTTTGAGTAACTTCTTGATCAGTTACATCTACATTTTCTGCTTTTGCTAATGCATCTACGATGAATGTAGCTTTTACACTTTTAATAGCATCAGGATTTACTTCAGCTCTCATTGATTCTACTTTAGCAGCATCTTCTTGAAGTGCTTTTACTTCATCCTCGCTCATTTCTCTAATAAGATTATTTAACGCTTGATTCTCTTCTTGTTCTACGATAGAAGCAGGAAGTGCAAAATCATTTGCAGCTACAAGTGCAGAAATATATTCTGGTTTAAGTTCATCTTGGTAGTACTTATTAGTTTTTTCAGCTTTAAGTTGCTCAGTAACTTTCTCTTTAAGCATATCTACATTTGCATCTTCTTCACCTTGAAGAACTTGCTTAGCAAATGCATCATCAATTACAGGCTCACCTTTTTCTTGAAGTTCATGTAAAGTAACTTTAAATACAACTTCAGCACCAGCTAAATCAGCAGATTGATACTCTTCTGGAAAAGTAACAGTAATATCTTTTTGCTCTTCATACTTCATACCGATTACTTGATCTTCAAATCCTGGAATAAATGAATTAGAACCTAACTCTAATGTATGACCATCAGCTTTTCCACCATCAAATGCTACACCATCTTTGAAACCTTCAAAGTCGATTACAGCATGATCACCTTTTCTAGCCATTCTTTTTCTTTTTAGTTTTACTAGTGGAGAATTTTGTCCAGCCATTTCAGTAAGTCTTGCATCTACTTCTTCTTCAGATACAGTAGGAGTAGTAACTTCTGGTAAAAGTGATTTATAATCACCTAAATCTACAACTGGTCTAGCAGAAATTTTAATTTCAACATCAATAGATCCATCTTCTTTTTTATCAAATTTAGTAACAGCTGGTTCACCAACTAATCTATCATTAGAAATTTCAAGTTCATTTAAAGCTACAGTGAAAACTTCTCTTAATGCTTCACCTTCAGCATCTTGAGCCATTTTAGCACCATATCTTTGTTTAACAACTGCTACAGGTACTTTACCTTTTCTAAAACCTTGAACATCCATAGTTTTAGCTGCATTTTGTGCTATAGCATCTAATTTTGAATCAATTAATTCTTTTGGTAGATTTGCATCTACAACTGCGTTAGCTTCGTCTATTTTGTTTACATTATAATTCATATAAATGTGCTCCATATATTAAAAATTTAGTAGGATTTTACCCAAAAAGTACTTAATTAAGCCACTCTTTGAATATATCAATTTGTTCTTTTGTTTTGATTGTGCTAGTTCCACCAAAAGATGTTCTTGCATTCATTGAGTTTCGTAAGTTTAAATAGTTAATTATTTCTTTATCAATATCTTTAACTTCACTATTTGCACTTTGAACTTCTTCAAGTGTTAATTCACTCATATCTTTATTTAATTTATTTGCAACGGCAACTACATCTTTTGTAATATAATAAGCCGTTCTAAATGGCATATTAGCTTTAGTAACAAGATAATCAGCTAAATCTGTAGCACTTAAATGACCAATCTTACAAGCATCTTCCATTGCATCTACATTTATAATCAATGTATCCATTACAGCAGTTAAGATATCAAGTGAAATATCAAGTGTTTTTACACTGTCAAATACACCCTCTTTATCTTCTTGGGTATCTTTATTATAAGCTAATGGAAGCCCTTTCATTACTGTAAATAAACTTATTAAATTTCCATATGCTCGACCTGTTTTTCCACGAAGAAGTTCTGGAACATCTGGATTCTTTTTTTGAGGCATAATAGAACTTGTAGTTGCATATTCGTCGCTCATCTTTACAAATCCAAATTCATAGCTTGACCATAAAATTAGTTCTTCACTTAATCTACTAATATGCATCATAGATGTAGAAATATTAAATAGTATCTCTAGTGCAAAATCTCTATTTGAACTTGTATCTAGTGCACAGTTTGTAGGAGAATCAAATCCTAAAAGCTCTGCAGTTTTAAATCGATCAATATTATGTGGCGTTCCAGCAAGTGCAGCTGAACCTAGGGGACAATTATTATTTCTATCATATGAACTTTCAAATCTTTCATAATCTCTTTTAAACATATTTGCATAGGCAAGCATATGAAAAGCAAAATTTATAGGTTGTGCATGTTGTAAATGAGTCATACCAGGAATTAAAGTTTCTGTATGTTTTGATGCGATATCAATTAAAGTATTAATTAATACTTTTAATTTGTCTTTCAATACAACTGATTTATCTTGTACGTATAATGCAAAGTCAGTTGCAACTTGATCATTTCTACTTCTAGCTGTATGTAGTCTTTTCCCTGCATCTCCAATTAAGTTAATTAATCTACTTTCAATTGCCATATGAACATCTTCATGTTCTATTTTCCATTCAAAAATACCAGATTCTATTTCATTTTTTATTTGTAATAATCCAGCTTCAATTTTCTCTTGATCATCTACGCTAATAATATCTTGCAGTGCTAACATTTTAGAATGAGCAATACTACCTTTAATATCTTGTGCATATAGTTCTTTATCAAACATTACTGATGCGTTAAATTCATCTAGTAGTGCAGCATTTGTATTTTTTAAAATTTGTTCAGACATATAAAGACCTTAATTTGTATATTTTTTGCATTATAGCATATAAGTAATTTAAATAAAAAAAGGAAGAGAAATTATTCCTCTTCCTTTTTTATAATTGATAATTTATGAATAACAATTTTATATCTATAAAAAATTAATGCACCTATTGTAATTAAGGATATGGTCATAATTAAAATAGCTGTAACTGGATCAGTTTTAATCATTACCCATCCTACAAATAATTCTCTAATTCCAAATAAAACACCACCATCCATTACATATTTTAAATTAATTTTATGTTCTTCATTAAAGATATATTCATATATGGTTCTTATAACTTCCATTAAAATTAAAAAACTTAGTGTGTAAATTATTATATTTGCAATATTTATTATGTATGAAAGGGAAAATAATATTGCTGTTATAAAAAATATTACTATATTGGAGTTATTTGTTGTATATTTCATTTTCTACTCCTTTGTTGAGGAAAGTCTCTAGAAAATTATCTAGAGACTTGCAAATTAAATAGGTAGTACTCTAATATTCTCATCTACTTTATTTTTAAGTGTAGATTCTATTGCATAAAGTGTACCAGTTGATCCTGAAGCACAAGTACCACAAGCACCTAAATATCTAATATAGATATCATAATATGGTAAGTTTTCCTTTATATCAACAATTTCCATATCTCCACCATCCATAACTAGCATAGGTCTAATATATTCAGCAATTACAGCATCAACAGCATGAATTCTTTGTACAATAGTCATTTTATCAAAGCTCATTTCACCAGATGTAGATGTATTAGCAGCAGCTTCAAGTGCTTCTTGTTCCATTTGTCCTTTTACATCAGCTAAAATATCAACTAAGTAAATGTCTTTTGGTTCATGACCACCAGGTCTAATACATGATTTACAGAAAGCACCAGCTTTAGTAACTTCAATAATCTGTTCAACTTCAGTCATATTGTGTTCTCTAATTGCTGTGATAATTTCTTGTTTTGTAACTCTAGCACATTCACAAACTATATCTTGATTTGTTAATGTTTCTCTATCTACACCTTTATATTGAGCAGCAGCTTCTAAGATTACATCATATGCCATAACTGAACAATGCATTTTTTGAGGTGGAACAGCTGGTGTTCCATCATCATCTCTTAGGAATGCTTCAACTTCTGTATTTGTAATATTGATTGCTTCATCAACTTTTTTACCAATACATAGTTCAGCCATAGCATCACTTGATGCAATTGCTGTACCACAACCAAAAGATTTAAATTTACTATCAATAATAGTATCTGTCTTTTCATCAACTATCCAAAATAATCTTACTGCATCACCACAAGATTCTGCACCAAAATCTGCAACAATTAGTCTTGCTCCATGCTTATCAGCATCTTCTTGAGTAAATTCACCCATTGCAACTGGATTATTCATTCTATCTTGAACTTTTTTACTGTATTGTTCCCATACATTTCCACTAATCATATCACTTCGTGCCATTATATTTTCCTTTTAACTTATATTTTTAATTTATATTAATGATGATCTTCAATAAATGCTGAAAACGCTTCTTGTTTAGCATAAGTCATTGAAATTTCTCTAATTCTAGGTACAATTCTTTGTAATTGTTCAATTACATAATTAATCTCATCTACAGTTGTAAATTTACTAAGAGCAAACATAACAGTTGCATTTGCAATTTCAACTTTTTCACCTAATGCTTCAACAACTGCTGATGCTTCAAGATCTTCTGATGAACATGAACTTCCAGTAGATATATAAATACCTGCTTCATTCATATCCCATAACATAGCTTCACCTTCAATACCTCTAAATGATGCTACAACTATATTATTTAATCTGTTATCTCTTGGTACATAAGATTTAGTATCTGGAAGTGCTAAAATAGCATCTTCAAGTTTATCTCTTAATTTTTTTGTATGATTTGCTATATAACCAATACCCATATCAGAGTTAGCCATTTCAATTGCTTCACACATTGCAAATGTTCCATTATTATATACAGAACCAGATCTTTTACCACCCATTACATTTTTAGATCCATGAATAAGTGTTACATATGGTGCTTTTGCTTTTATAAATAAACCACCAACACCTTTTGGTCCGTGAAATTTATGCCCAGACCATGTAAAGTAATCTACATCTAAATCTATTAAATCAACTTTAACTTTACCAATTGCTTGAGCAGCATCTGTATGGAAAGGGATATTTTTACCTCTACATATCTTAGCGATATCTTTAATTGGTTGGATTGCACCAGTTTCATTACTTGCAAATAATACAGTAACTAAAGCAGTTTTATCTGTAATAGCTTCTCTTAATTCTTCAAGTGAAACTAAACCGTGCTCATCTGTACCTAAATATGTAACTTCCATTCCAAATGATTTACAATAATTAAGTGGTGATTTAATCGATGCATGTTCAGCTACTGTTGATATTATATGATTATTAGCATTTTCTGGGTCTCTTAAATATGCATCTAAAAATGTTTTTATAACAGCATTATTTCCTTCAGTTGTAGATGATGTAAATACAATATCATCATCATCGCTTGCATTTAAACTTTCATATACTTTGTCATATGCAGTGTTTAAGGCAGCTCTACATTCAATACCTTGTTTATAAATAACATTAGCATTACCAAATATTTTAGTCGATTCACAATATAATTCTTGAATTTTTGGATCGATTGGAGTTGTTGAATTATTGTCTAAATAAACTTCCATTATTTTCCTTTATATAACTCATCTTTTTAATTTAAGATAAATTTTGTCTTCTTTAAAGAATATTAGTGAAAGGATACTAAAATTACACTTAATAATAAACATTAAAATAATATTGTATTATTTGTTTATGAAAAGTATAATTGATACTCTAAAGTCATTAGAGTTTTTTAAACCACTCAACGATAGTGAGTTATTAAAGCTATCAGAATATTGTATTGTTAAAACTTATCCAAAAGATGCAATTATGTTATATGAAGGTGAACACAGTACTAATATATCATTTTTAGTATCAGGTTTGGCAAAAGTATATAAAATGGATAAATATGATAATGAAATTTTTTTATATAATATATATAAAGATAATATGATTTCAGAACTTTCTACATTAAATTCAAATGTTATTACTTGCTTATCAAATATTTCAATTGATGAAGACTCTATAATAATAGACATAAATTATGATAAATTTAGAGATGATTTTATTTCATCAAATATTCTTACTACTAATTTTTTAAATGAAATATTTTCAAAAACACAAAAATTACAGTGTATAATAAATAGAGAACTTGTATTTGATTCTACTGCGAAAGTAGCACATTTTTTAAGTGAAAATCTAGAAATGTTTAATAAGTTAAAACGGGCTGAGTCTTCAGTACTTTTACACATTCAACCAGAAACATTATCTAGAGTATTAAAAAAATTAAAAAGATTAGAAATTATAGATATTGATGTAAAAAAAGTAAAAGTCATTAATCCAATGCGATTAAATGATATTTTTCAAGGAGTATAATTATGGGTGTAAATAAGATATCATCAAAAATCAAGATTTCAGGAGCATTATTAATAATTACAACATTTACTGTAATTTTTGCAACGATATATTTAAATCAACAAATATCAAAAGATGCATCAATTATTAATATGGCTGGAAAGCAAAGAATGCTTACTCAAATGATTTCAAAAAATGTTTTTTATATAAATAATACTCAAAAATTAGATTTTAAAGAACTTGATGCAGCATTAACATTATTTAGTGATAATTTATATAAATTAACACATGGTGACTATAATAAAGGGATATATGTTGTCTCAAATGATAAAATTAACATCCAATTATTAAAAGTTACAAAAATGTGGAATAGCTTTGCATCAGATATTCAAGTATTTAAACATAATATACAAACAAAAAATTTTAATACTTCGTACCAAGTAAATAAAATATTTTCTTCTAATGGGATACTATTAAAAGAGATAGATAAACTTGTAGGTATGTATGCTACTTACAGTGAATATAAAAATACTAATATCATTACTTTTCAATATTATGCTACACTAATACTAGTACTTATAATGATTTATGGATTAAGAGAGTTAAGAAAAATAGAAATAAAAGTAAACGAATTTCTAGATTATAGTAAGAAATTAGCAACATCAGATGATTTAACGAATATTAAAGAAGTAGATACACAAGAAACAGAACTAGTTGAAGCTAATAGTACATTAAATTGTTTTTTAAATAAACTTAATAGTGCTGTAGAAGAATCAAATAATGCATTAGAACATTCTCATAATGCTTCTGTAAAACTAGAAGAGATTAATGAACAATTTGCAGATGTACTAGATCAACTAGAAAACAACGCAATATCAGAAGATGCAATTGATAGAAGTGAAGATATAATAATTGAATCTTCAGAAGAACTACAGCAATCAACAAAAAAGCTACAATACCTTAAAAAAGAGCTAGATACCCTACTTAATAGCTGTAAACAATAGATAATATTAACAAATACGTATAATAAGTTTTAATTAAGACTTTTTTTGTCCTTAATTAAAACTTAAAAAATTGATTAAGGTCAAATAACTTATATTAAAAAAAGAGTACAATACTCCTGTTAGAAGTTTTACAAGTATTAGTAAGATTATCTAGATAATTAAAGGAGAAAAATTATGGCACTTTCAAGAAGAGATTTTCTAAAGAGTTCAGCAGCAGCTTCAGCAGCAGCAGCAATGGGTATGACAGTACCTGCTGAGATGCAAGCAGCAGCAGCTAAGAACGATGGTGATTGGAGATGGGATAAGGCAGCTTGTCGATTCTGTGGAACTGGTTGTGGTATTATGATGGCTACAAAAGGTGAGGGAGCAGATCGTAAGATTGTTGCTGTTAAAGGTGACCCTGCAGCACCAGTAAATAGAGGACTTAACTGTATTAAAGGTTATTTCAACGCAAAAATTATGTATGGTGCAGATAGACTTACTAAACCATTATTAAGAGTTGATGCAAATGGTAAATTCAATAAGCAAGGTAGATTTGCTGAGGTTTCATGGGAAAGAGCATTTGATGAAATGGAAGTTAACATCAAAAAAACTCTTAAAGAAAAAGGACCTGAAGGGGTTGCAGTATTTGCTTCTGGACAATATACTGTAATGGAAGGTTATGCCGCTCAAAAGATGATGAAAGGTGGATTTAGATCAAATGCAATTGATCCAAATGCTAGACACTGTATGGCATCTGCTGTTGTTGGTTTCTACCAAACTTTTGGTATTGATGAGCCTTCTGGTTGTTATGATGATATTGAGCTTACAGATACTGTTGTATCTTGGGGATCAAACATGGCAGAAATGCACCCAATTTTATGGTCAAGAGTTACTGATAGAAAATTAGGTGATCCTGATAGAGTTAAAGTAATTAACTTATCTACTTATAGACACAGAACTTCAGATTTAGCTGATATTGAAATTATCTTTACACCAAATTCAGATTTAGCACTATGGAATTATATTGCAAGAGAAATTGTATATAATAATCCAGAAGCAATTGATTGGGATTTTGTTAAGAAGCACATGGTATTTGCTGCATCGCCAGTAAACATGGGTTACGGTATGAGAAGAAAAGGTGAAAAGTCTCTTAAAGAAGGTAAATATACTGCTAAAGAAATGGAAACTATTAATCAAGAAATGGTACATGTTGTTTCTGAAAATGAAGCACCTGCACTTGAGCCATACGGTTATAAAGCTGGTGATAAAATGGTTAATAAGCCTGCTGGTCTTAAGCACTGGGAGATCTCTTTTGAAGATTATAAAACATTCTTAGCACCATATACTGCTGATTATGTAACTTCAGTATCTAAGGGTGATCCAGATGAGTCAAATGAGTCATTTAAAGCAAAAATCAAAGAATTAGCTGATTTATATATTGAAAAAGGTAGAAAAGTAGTTTCTTTCTGGACAATGGGTATGAATCAACATACAAGAGGAACTTGGTGTAATACATTATCATACAATGTTCACTTTATGTTAAATAAACAAGCTGTTCCTGGTTCTGGAGCATTCTCACTTACTGGTCAACCATCTGCGTGTGGTACAGCTAGAGAAGTTGGAACATTTGCACATAGATTACCAGCAGATATGATGGTAAAAAATGGTAAGCATAGAAAAATTACTGAGAACAAATGGAATATTCCAAATGGTACATTAAATCCAGTTGGTAACCAACACATTATGAAAATTCATAGAGATATTGAAGATGGTGTAGTTAAATTTGCATGGGTAAATGTATGTAATCCTTACCAAGATTCAGCATCAGCATCTCACTGGATTAAAGCAGCAAGAGAAATGGATAACTTTATTGTTACTTCTGATGGATACCCAGGTATTTCAGCAAAAGTTTCTGACCTTATCTTACCATCTGCTATGATCTATGAAAAATGGGGAGCTTACGGAAATGCAGAAAGAAGAACTCAGCACTGGAGACAGCAAGTATTACCTGTAGGTGATGCAATGTCTGATACATGGCAATGGGTAGAGCTTTCTAAAAGATTTACAGTTAAAGATGTATGGGGTGGATATACTCTAAGAAATGGTAAGAAATTAGCAGATGTTAGAAAAGCAGCTTATGCAATGGGTTACAATGACGATACTACTATGTATGAAATTCTTTTTGCAAATAAAGATGCTAAATCATATAAAATAGATAGAGAAAATGATCCTATTCAATCAGGATATGATAATACTGAGTGTCTTGGTGATGAAAGAAATGTACTTGGTTCTGATGGTAAAGTATGGGAAGGTTACGGATTCTTTATCCAAAAATACCTATTCGAAGAATACGCAGCATTTGGTAGAGGACATGGACATGACCTTGCAGCATTTGATGTATACCACAAAGTAAGAGGACTTAAATGGCCAGTTGTTGATGGTAAAGAAACACAATGGAGATTTAATGCTAAATACGATCCATATGCAGCAAAAGCTACTAAGAAAACTGGTAACTCACATGCATTCTATGGAACATTAGCTAAAAAATTAGCTCAAGGTACTTTAACTGGTATTACAGATAAAAATAAAGTATCATTAAAAAATAAAGCTAAGATTTTTGCAAGACCATACATGGATCCACCAGAAATGCCAAGTAAAGAATACCCAGTATGGTTATGTACAGGTAGAGTTCTTGAGCACTGGCATTCAGGTACAATGACAATGAGAGTTCCTGAATTATACAGAGCTGTTCCAGAAGCATTATGTTATATGCACCCTGAAGATGCTAAGAAATATGGTGTTAAACAAGGTCAATTAGCATGGGTTGAATCTAGAAGAGGTAAAGTAAAAGCTAGAGTTGAAACTAGAGGTAGAAATCGACCATCTAGAGGTCTTATCTTTGTACCATGGTTCGATGAGAAAGTATTTATTAATAAAGTTTGTGCTGATTATACTTGTCCTCAGTCTAAACAAACTGACTTTAAAAAATGTGCAATTAAAATTTACAAAGCGTAGGGAGTAGAAATGAAAACTTTAAGTAAAATAACATTAAGCCTAGCAGTTGCTGCTACAGTTGTATTTACAGGTTGTAATGATGCACCTGCAAAACAAGAGGTTGTAAAACCAACAATTACTGAGGCTTCTTTAGGCCTTCGTAAGACAGATTTATACAGTGAAGCAAAAGATACATTTGGTGATGAAGCTAAATATAGTAAAACTTACGCAGGTAGTGGAAATAAAATTGTTAGAGCATTCCAAGATGCTCCACCAATGATTCCTCATGATACTGAAGGTATGTTACCAATTACGATTAAAGATAATCAGTGTGTTGGTTGTCACATGCCAGAAGTTGCTTCAGGTGTTGGAGCAACAGCTATACCAGTTTCTCACATGACAAACTTTAGACCTTCTGTTAAATTAGTTGGTCAAGATTTCAAAAAATCTGAAGATGTTATGAAAAATGATGTTGCTATTACAAAAACAAAAGATGGTAAATTAACTGGTGCAAGATTTAACTGTTCTCAGTGTCATGCTCCACAATCAACTGCTCCATTAGCTGTTGAGAATAATTTTGAAGCTAATTATACATCAAAAGATGGTGCAAGTAAGTCTTCTTGGGATTCATCTGCATATATGGATTCTATTTTAGAAACTGTTGATGGTAAAACAAAAGCATCAAGTGTTATTACAGCTGACGATATTGATTTCTCTGATTCCGCTGCAGGAACATTAGAAGGTGGTCACTAGTATTATACATTTGTATATTACTAAAGACTAAAAAAGGGGATGAGTTTTACTCACCCCTTTTTTAATTAACAAATTATTTATATTAGCATAAGTTATTTATAGTATAATCTATACTAATATAAATACAAGTAAAGGAACAAAATGACAGATAGAAGAAATTTTTTACTTAATATGGCTAGAAGTATTGGTCTTGCGGGACTTGCTGGATTGACTTGGAGTGCATATGTTGATGAAGTAACCGCATCTACACTTATTTTAAGACCACCGGGAGCATTATCAGAAGATGATTTTTTAGCAACATGTATTAAATGTGGAATGTGTGTAGAAGCGTGTCCATATGATACACTTCTTTTAGCTAAGCCAGGTGATCATAAACCAATAGGAACTCCATACTTTATACCTAGAGAAATACCATGTTATATGTGTCCTGACATTCCATGTGTACCTGTTTGTCCAACTGGAGCACTTGATGAAAAAAGTGTTACAGATGAAAAAACAGGCGAATTAGATATAAATATTGCAGATATGGGACTAGCTGTAATTGATGATGAATCTTGTATTGCATTTTGGGGTATTCAATGTGATGCCTGTTATAGAGCATGTCCAATATTTGGTGATGCAATTACAATTGAATATGAAAAAAATGAGCGTACAGGAAAACATGCATTTATGAAGCCTATAGTACATAGTGATCATTGTACTGGTTGTGGATTATGTGAGAGAGCATGTGTAACAGAAAAGCCTGCTATCTTTGTACTCCCTAGAGAAAATGCACTAGGAAAAGCAGGAGATTATTATATTAAAGGTTGGGATAAGGAAGATGAGCAAAGGCTAAAAAATGCTGAAGCAAAAACTACAACAACAGAGATAAGTAAAAAATCTGCTATGGATTCTTTAAATGATATAGGAGACTTATATTAATGAAAACTTTATGGAATAATTATAGATATTTATTATTAAGAAGAACAACACAAATTGGTATTATGTTTTTATACTTTGGAGCAAATGCTTGGGGTTGGGATATTTTAATTGGTAACCTAAGTTCTTCATTATTATTTGGAATGATTCCAATGAGTGATCCTTATGCTGCGTTACAAATGTTAGCTGCTGGTGCAATTATGGCTACAGATCTTTTAATTGGTGTGGCTATTATTACATTTTTTTATGCTGTAGTTGGAGGTAGAGTATTCTGTTCATGGGTATGTCCAGTAAACCCTATTACAGATTTAGCTAATTATCTAAGAAGAGTATTAGGATTTAATCAAATACAAAAAAAACAACCAGCAAGTAGAAATATGAGATATTGGGCTATTGGGCTTAGTTTAATTATATCATTTGCATTAGGTGTAACAGCATTTGAATTTGTATCACCAATTTCTATGATACATAGAGGAATTATATTTGGATTTGGGTTTGGTGCAGCTGCAATACTTGTAATATTCTTATTTGACCTATTTGTCCTTAAGCATGGATGGTGTGGATATATTTGTCCTCTAGGTGGTGCTTATTCTATTATTGGTAAATATAGTTTAATTAGAGTTCATCACGATGCAGATAATTGTACTGCATGTATGAAATGTAAAGAAGTTTGTCCTGAAGTACAAGTACTTCATATGATTGCGAAAGATACTGAACCAGTTTTAAGTGGTGAATGTACAAATTGTGCTAGATGTATTGAAGTTTGTGATGATGATGCATTAGAATTTTCTATTAGGAATTTAAGAAGTGGATCGTAGAGAGTTATTTACATCTATTGGTTCCCCTTTTACTGAAAATAAAGGGAAAGACATAGGAACAATTAGACCACCTTATTTTAATAATCTTAATGAATTTTTAGACAAGTGCATAAAATGTGAAGATAAATGGTGTATTGGTGCTTGTGACGAAGATATAATTATTGTAGATACTGATGGTACTCCAAAATTAGATTTTACACAAAATGGTTGTACTTATTGTGATGAGTGTGCAATTGATTGTGATCAAGATGTATTAAAATTAGAATATAAACAAAATATTCAAGCAAGTATAAAAATTGATATACTTAAGTGTATGAGTTGGAATCAAACTATGTGTTTTTCTTGTAAAGATCCATGTTTGGATAATGCAATAGAATTTATAGGTATGTTCCGGCCAGAAATTAATCTAAATCAATGCACAATGTGTGGATTTTGTATAAAATACTGTCCATCTGATGCAATTAGTATAACTATGATTAAAAAGGAAAATAATGATATTAATTAGAATATATATAGTTTTTACATTGTTATTTTCTGTTTTAAATGCTAAAGATTTAAAACCAGATATTATTTACGAAGCAAGTGGTAGTATAACAGATATTATGTATAAAGACTCAAAAGTATTTGTATCAACTGATGCAAGTAGTGTAGATATATTTGATTTAAAAACAAATAAGATGATACATCAAATCAAAGTACCACAAATCAAAGACTTCATGGGTGATATAATTGATGCAAAAATTTATAATGTAGATGTTTATAAAGATAAAGTATTGCTTACTGTTCAGGCATCTAAAGGTTTTAGAGAAATATATATTTATACTAATAATAAATTAAAAAAAATAATTAGTATTGATCAAAAGCTGTTTGTATCTAAGGCAAAATTTATTGATGATACTAAGATAGTATTTTCATTACTAGGTAATGAAATGTATCTATATAATTATATCAATAATAAAATAGTTTGGAAGATTGATGTAAGAGCAGATGATGCTGAATTTAATTCAACATTTGCAGATTTTACACTTAATGAAGATAAAACATTAGCTGTCGTATCTGATGAAGGTGGTGATTTAAAGATTGTTGATATAAAGTTAGCAAAAGTTAGCCATGTATTAGCAAATAGAAATCTTGATAAAGTTTTTAAAGTTGATTTTAAAAATAATACTATAATAACAGCAGGTCAAGATGGAAGATGCGTAGTGTATAATTTAGCTACTAAAAGTGATTATTTCTTAAGAGAAAAGAAATGGTTTTTAATATACTCTGCTGCATTATCTCCTAGTGCTAAATTAGGAGCATTTTCAAGTGATGAAAATAATAATGTAACGGTATTTAAAACAAATACAAAAAGTAAACTATTTAAGTTAACGGATAATTTAATGACATTATCTGCTATAATATTTATAAATGAAAATGAAATCTTCGTAACAACAGATTCGAATAAATTTAATTATTACAATTTAACAAACAAAAGGAAATAAAATGAATATATCAAGTGTAGTAGTACAAACAGTACCAAAGTATTTAGAAAAGTTAGTAGAAGATTTAAAAAATTGTGATGCATGTGATTATCATATGCATGATGAAAAAGGTAGAATTATTGTAACTATAGAAGGTGATGGAGTATCTGAAGAGTTAAAGAAAATGAAAGTAATTGAAGCATTACCTCATGTAGTATCTGCTGATATGCAAATGGCATATAGCGAAGATGAACTAGATATGCATATGGAAAGACTTGAAAATGCAGATGCTGTTCCAGTTATGCTTCATGATAATGATTTAAAACCAGAAGAAATTATCTATAATGGTGATTTAAAGAAGAAAGATCTTGAAGGCTTTGCTGCACAGTTTGATAATACAAAGAGATAATTATGGAATATAATTGTAGTAACTTTCTTATTGAGGTAGAAGTTCCTGGTACAGAGGTAATCATTTCAAGAACAGACTTAAAAGGAAATATTACTTTTGCAAATGATATGTTTGCATATATTAGTGGATATAGTATAGAAGAACTTATAGGTAAGCCTCATAATATTTTAAGACATCCAGATATGCCAAAGGTTATTTTTAAGCAGATGTGGGAATCTTTAGAAAATAATCAGAAATGGGAAGGTTTGGTAAAAAACTTAAGAAAAGATCATAGCTTCTACTGGGTTTATGCACAAGTTTCAGGTGTATATAAAGATGGTAAACTAGTAGAATATAAATCTATTAGAACACCTATAACTTGTATGCAAAAGAAAGAAATTCAGGCTAAATATGATCAAATTAAAATTGATACAGGTGATACAATAAGAACTATTAGTTATAACTAATAGTTCTATTTTATTTGTTCAATTAAAACACCATTAGACTTAATAAAGTCAGATACAACTTTTGAGTTTGTATGTTCATAAGGTTTTTCATAAACAACACGTTTAATTCCACTAGCAATTAGATTTTTACTACATTCACTACATGGCTCAAGAGTAACATAAATTGTAGCACCTTCTATACTAATACCTTCTCTAGCAGCCCAAATTATTGCATTCATTTCGGCATGTATTTCATAAGTTTTTGACCATTCATGATGATCTTTAGTATATTTGCCATTCCAATGATCACAACAATTAGTATGGCCAGGTGGAGTTCCATTATATCCTGTAGATAGAATTCTTCCATCTTTTACAATAACAGCACCTACTTGTTTGGATACACACTTGGAAGCTGTTGCTAATTCTTTTGCTATATTAATGAAGTTTCTATCACTTAACAAATTTTACCTCCTAATGATTATTATGATACTATTATATCAAATTAATATAAAAAGGATAAGTATGAAAAAAATATTATTGAGTACATTATTTATAGCCTCTAGTTTATTCTCGCAAGAATTTACTATAAATCTTAATGGACAATATGCTAAAGAAAATAAAGTAATTAAGTTAGATTTACTTATTGATGAAGAAAATAAACTAGTTGCAGATCAAAAAGTTGATTATCTTGATTCAAATTCTAAAATTAAATCATTAAAAATTATTACAACTTCTGGATTAAAAGGTACGATGATTGATGAAAGAGAAATTGTTATATTTTACAAAACATCATTAAATATTCAAGGACTTAAAATTAGGAATCTATATAAAGTCGCACATGTAAGAGTATACGATGAGAATACAAATCTAGAGATCAAATTTGATAAAGATCATTATCAAAATATCATATCTTATTTAAGATACCATAATGTTGGAAGTGAGACTATAAAAGATTTAGATAATTTATATGGTTCTTGGAATGAAGTTGAAGTAAAAAATGATTCTAATGAAAAAGCAAAAAGTGTAGAAACTTCAGAAATTACTGAATTAAAATAATTTATTTTTAGAGATACTTTTTAAAGTATCTCTAAAGTATGTTATGCACTACAAGCACTAACACCTGGAGGTGTAGTAGGTTGAATACCTGAATTATCAGCATCGCTAGCTTCTACTGACTCCCATAGTTTTTCAGCTGCAAGAAGATATCTTTTTGCAGTTGCAGATTCTGGGTAATGGTAAACAACTGGTTTACCTTCATCTCCTGCTACTCTAATAGTTGGTTCAATTGGTACATTACCAAGAACTTGAGTATCATATTCTTTTGCTAAATCTTCACATGTTCCCATACCAAAAATATCAGATTCTTCATCACAATTTGGACAAATAAATCCTGACATATTTTCAACAATACCAGCTACAGGAATATGAAGCTTCTTAAACATTTCCAAACTTCTTCTTGAATCATCAAGTGCAACTTGTTGAGGAGTTGTTACGTTTACTCCACAAGTTACAGGAACACTTTGCGCTAAAGTAAGTTGAGCATCACCAGTTCCTGGAGGCATATCAATTACAAGTACATCTAATTCTTCCCATAATATATCTCTTAATAATTGTTCAATAGCTTTCATAACCATAGAACCTCTCCACATAAGAGCTTGACCATCTTGCATTAAAGATCCCATAGACATTACAGATACACCATAAGCACTAAATGGCATTACTTTTTGACCTACAATTTGTGGCTCTTCTTTTTCAATACCCATCATACGTGGAATATTTGGACCATAGATATCTGCATCTAATAATCCTACTTTTTTACCTTGCATTGCAAGTGCAACTGCTAAGTTTACAGAAGTTGTTGATTTTCCAACCCCACCTTTACCTGAACTAACCATTACAAAGTTTTTTACCTGTGGTGTAATGTTTTTACCACTTTGTGAATTACTTTGTTGTTGAGGAGCTGCAGGTTTTTGAACATGAATTTCTGCAGATAATCCTAAAATTGCCATTTCTTTTGTAATGTCTTCTTTAAGTGTTGTTTCTACTTCTGGTGCAGTTGATGTAATGTCTAAAAAGATTACAGCATTGTCTCCATTTAATTCAACATCTTTTAAAAATCCAAAGTCTACAATTGATTTTGTAAATCCTGGATATTTTACATTTGATAATTTTTCTTTAATTTCAGCAATATTTGCCATAATAAAAATCCTTTTTTTGATATGTAAGAATGATAATCAAAAGAAGATAAAAATAGTCTTAATTAATCTATATAAATTAGAAAGTTTACTAAAATAGATACTTATCTAACTTTAAAATAACTTTAGGTATAATCCTGAACTTTTTTCAGAGTAACCTTCTGAGATTAGGTAGTATTGATATTAAATTATAATATCGAGAAGCGCTAGCGTGCTTTTTATGTCTATTACATAGCAATCGCTACAAACCAAATTAAAAAGGAAAGAAATGCCTACGATTAATCAATTAATCAGAAAAGAGCGAAAAAAGCAGATTAAAAAATCTCCTTCAAGAGCTTTAGAAAAATGTCCACAAAGAAGAGGAGTATGTACAAGAGTATATACAACTACACCAAAGAAACCTAACTCGGCTTTAAGAAAAGTTGCAAAAGTTAGATTAACTACTGGTTTTGAAGTAATTTCATACATTGGTGGAGAAGGACACAACCTTCAAGAGCATTCAATTGTTCTAGTAAGAGGGGGTAGAATCAAAGATTTACCTGGTGTTAAATATCATATTGTTCGTGGTGCTTTAGATACTGCTGGTGTTGCAAACAGAACTGTTGCAAGATCTAAGTACGGTACTAAGAAACCAAAGAAATAAGTAGAAGGATTAGAAAATGAGAAGAAGAAAAGCTCCCGTAAGAGAAGTAATGGCTGATCCTATCTACAACAGTAAGATAGTAACTAAATTTATCAATGCAGTAATGCTAGATGGTAAAAAATCTGTAGCACAAAAAATCATGTATGGTGCAATTGCAAACCTTGACAATAGAGGTGAAGATAAAGGAATTGATCTTTTTGAACAAGCAATTGAAAATGTTAAACCACTTTTAGAAGTAAAATCTAGAAGAGTAGGTGGAGCAACTTACCAAGTTCCTGTTGAAGTTAGAAACGAAAGAAGACAAACTTTAGCACTTAGATGGATCGTTGACATGGCTAGAAAAAGAAACGAAAGAACTATGGATGAAAGATTAGCAAACGAATTATTCGAAGCTGCTAATGAAAGAGGAAATTCTTTCAAGAAAAAAGAAGACATGCATAAAATGGCAGAAGCTAATAAAGCATTTGCTCATTATAGATGGTAGGCAATTAAGATGGCAAGAAAAACTCCTCTAGGAAGATTAAGAAACATCGGAATTGCTGCACATATTGATGCAGGTAAGACTACAACAACAGAAAGAATTTTATTCTATACTGGTGTTGAGCATAAAATTGGTGAAGTTCATGATGGTGCTGCTACTATGGACTGGATGGAACAAGAGCAAGAAAGAGGTATTACAATTACTTCTGCTGCTACTACTTGTAACTGGACTCACCCAAAAACTAACGAAGAATTAATGATTAACATTATTGATACTCCGGGTCACGTTGACTTTACTATTGAAGTTGAAAGATCTATGAGAGTTCTTGATGGTGCTGTAGCTGTATTCTGTTCAGTTGGTGGGGTTCAACCACAATCTGAAACTGTTTGGAGACAAGCAAATAAGTATAGAGTTCCAAGAATGATTTTCGTTAATAAAATGGATAGAACTGGTGCAGATTTCTTTATGGTTGAAGAACAAGTAAATGAAAGACTTAAGTCAAATGCTATACCTATTCAAATTCCTATTGGAGCAGAAGAAAACTTCCAAGGTGTTGTAGATTTAGTGGAAATGAAAGCTATCGTTTGGGATCAAGATGCTGAAATGGGTTCTAACTACCACATTGAAGAGATTCCAGCTGATTTACAAGATCAAGCTGAAACTTATAGAGAACAAATGGTTGAAGCTGCTGCTGAAGCTGATGATGAATTAATGGAAAAATACCTTGAAGAGGGTGAATTATCTAATGACGAAATCGTTGCAGGTTTAAAAGCTGGTTGTTTAAATATGACAATTACTCCAATGACTTGTGGTACTGCATTCAAAAACAAAGGTGTTCAAACTTTACTTGATGCTGTTGCTATGTATATGCCTTCTCCTTTAGAGGTTGAAGATATTAAAGGTGAAACACAAGATGGTGAGCCTGTAGTTGTTGAATCAACTGATGATGGTGAAGTGGCTGCACTTGCATTTAAAATTATGACAGATCCATTTGTTGGTCAGTTAACATTTACAAGAGTATATAGAGGTATCTTAAAATCAGGTACTTATGTACAAAACTCTACTAAAATGAAAAAAGAAAGAATCGGAAGATTACTTAAAATGCATGCAATTAAAAGAGAAGAAGTTTCTGAACTTTATGCTGGAGAAATTGGAGCAGTTGTTGGTCTTAAGACTACAATTACTGGTGATACTTTAGCATCTTCTGAAGATCCAGTAATCTTAGAGAGAATGGATTTCCCAGAACCAGTTATTTCTGTTGCTGTTGAACCAAAAACTAAAGCTGACCAAGAAAAAATGGGTATTGCTTTAGGTAAACTAGCTCAAGAAGATCCATCATTTAGAGTTGCAACTGATGAAGAATCTGGACAAACTATTATTTCAGGAATGGGTGAATTACACCTTGAAATTCTTGTAGACAGAATGAAAAGAGAATTTGCAGTTGAAGCTGAAGTTGGTGCTCCTCAAGTTGCTTATAGAGAAACAATTAAAAATGCTGTTGATCAAGAGTACAAATATGCAAAACAATCTGGTGGTAAAGGTCAATATGGTCATGTTTACTTAAAGATTGAGCCTATGACTGCTGAAGAAACTAATGATGAAGGTTTCGAATTTGTTAACCAAGTAAAAGGTGGAGCTATTCCAAAAGAATATATTCCAGCTGTTGAAAAAGGTTGTAGAGAAACTATGGTTGGCGGTGTTTTAGCTGGTTATCCATTAGTTGATATTAGAGTTACTGTATATGATGGTTCTTACCATGATGTAGATTCATCTGAAATGGCATTCAAACTTGCTGCTTCTATGGGATTCAAAGCTGGTTGTAAACAAGGTACTGCTCAAGCATGTATTCTTGAACCAATGATGAGAGTTGAAATAGAAACACCTGAAGATTATATGGGTGATGTTATTGGTGACTGTAACAAAAGAAGAGGACAAGTTCAATCTATGGATGATAGAGCTGGTGTTAAACTAGTTGTTGCATTAGTACCATTAGCTGAAATGTTCGGATATTCAACTGACCTTAGATCTATGTCTCAAGGTAGAGCTACATATTCTATGATTTTTGATCAATATATGGAAGTTCCAAAAAATGTTGCTGACGAAATTATGAAAAAGAGAAATGGTTAATAGTTTTATCTATTAATAATTTAACTTAATTTATTAGTAATAAAAAGCCCTTCATCTTAATTGATGAAGGGCTTTTTTATTTTATCGAATATAATAATTATATATAAAATAAATAATGGTCCATAACTTCCCACCAAATAGATGCTTACATAAAACATTCCAAATTTCTCGAATATTCTTCAAAAAACTCTTGACATTTAAAGAGAAACCTATTATAATTCCATCCACAAAACAAGCAGGGTTTTAAGAGACGATGTTTGAGATGTAAGTTATTTAAAATTCAAGGTTAAATAAAGATAGTCTTTAT